>Ga0256410_1000580_pt1 | contig 34212 bp, 32 predicted proteins | sample PhyWR1_FD_185983 | JGI IMG/M metagenome (GOLD analysis project Ga0256410, IMG submission 185983) | Leaf surface microbial communities from wheat plants in UC Gill Tract Community Farm, Albany, California, United States - DLSL W.R1 | ecosystem: Host-associated > Plants > Phyllosphere >... | reverse complement strand
ACCGAACTGAGCCAGGCCGTCGACATGCAACGTCGCCAGCTGATGCAACAGCTGGGCAAGGATTTCGATGCTTCTCTGCTGGACGAGAAACTGCTGCGCGACGCGGCCCTCAAGGGTCTGATCGATCGCAAGCTGCTGCTGCAAGGCGCGGCTGACTCCAAGTTCGGCTTCTCTGAAGCAGCTCTGGACCAGGTGATCCTGCAGACGCCGGAATTCCAGGTGGACGGCAAGTTCAACGCCGAACGCTTTGACCAGGTGATCCGTCAGCTGGGCTACAGCCGCATGCAATTCCGTCAGATGATGACTCAGGAAATGCTGATCGGCCAGGTTCGCGCAGGCATCGCCGGCAGCGGTTTTGTCACCGACGCCGAGGTGCTGGCATTCGCCCGCCTGGAAAAACAGACCCGCGATTTTGCCACCGTCAACATCAAGGCCAACCCGGCGGCGGTGAAACTCACCGACGACGAGGTCAAGGCCTACTACGACCAGCACGCCAAAGAGTTCATGACCCCGGACCAAGTGGTCATCGACTACCTGGAGCTGAAAAAGTCGTCGTTCTTCGACCAGGTCACCGTCAAGGATGAAGACCTGCAGGCTGCTTATCAGAAAGAAACCGCCAACCTCGCTGAACAGCGTCGTGCCGCGCACATCCTGATTGAAGTCAACGACAAGACCACCGACGCGCAAGCCAAGGCCAAGGTCGAAGAAATCCAGGCACGCCTGGCCAAGGGTGAGAAGTTCGAGGCCCTGGCCAAGGAGTTCTCCCAGGATCCGGGTTCGGCCAACAATGGCGGCGACCTCGGTTTTGCGGGCCCTGGCGTCTACGATCCGGACTTCGAGACGGCCCTGTACGCGTTGAAACAGGACCAGGTTTCGGCACCGGTGCGCAGCACCTTCGGTTGGCACTTGATCAAGCTGTTGGGCGTTGAAGCACCGCAAGTGCCGACGTTTGCCAGCCTGAAAGACAAGCTGACCCGTGAGCTCAAGACCCAGCAGGTCGAGCAGCGTTTTGTCGAAGCGACCAAGCAATTGGAAGACGCGGCATTCGAAGCCTCCGACCTGGCCCAGCCAGCGTCCGACCTGAAGCTGACCGTCCACACCTCCGCGCCGTTTGGTCGTGAAGGTGGCGAAGGTGTCGCGGCCAACCGTGCCGTGGTCACCGCTGCGTTCACGCCGGAAGTGCTGGATGAAGGTGCCAACAGCAGCGCCATCGAACTGGACCCGGAAACCATCATCGTGCTGCGTGCCAAAGAGCACCGCAAACCTGCGCAACTGCCGCTGGAAAGCGTTGCTGCGCCGATCCGTGCACAGATGGCCAAGGAACGCGCCAGCGCGGCTGCCAAGACTCATGCTGACGAGTTGATCGCCAGCCTGCGTGATGGCAAGACCCCGCTGAACCAGCCGGTTGACGGCCAAGCCTGGAAAGTCACCGAAGCGGCTACCCGTAGCGCCGAAGCGATCGACCCGGCCGTGCTGCAAGCCCTGTTCCGCATGCCCAAGCCTGCGGCCAAGGACAAGCCGACCTTCACCACCGTGACCCTGGCGGATGGTAGCCTGGTGATCGTGCGCTTGAACGGCGTCAATGAAGCCGCTGCCCCTACGGACGAAGAAAAGGCGCAGTACCGCCGCTTCCTCGCTTCCCGTGTCGGCCAGCAGGACTTCGCGGCGTACCGCAAGCAGTTGGAAGCCAAGGCTGATATCAAGAAGTTCTGATGTCGGTTTGAATAAAAAGCCCCCGGCCTGAAAAGTCCGGGGGCTTTTTTATGTGCGCTAGACTGGGCGCCGTGTATCCCCGACCCAGGAGTTTGAAACGTGTTGATTCAAGGAATGGAAGGCTTGGTGATTCGTCGCGCCAGTGTGGCCGACGCGCCGGCCGTGCTGCAGATATTTGACGAGGTGATCGCCTGGTTCGTCGCCACGGGCAATCACGGTCAATGGGGCACTGAGCCATGGTCGGCCATACCCCGGCGGGTTGCTCAAGCAGAACAAGCGTGTGCGATGCCGGATGCGTGGGTGGTCGAGGATTGCGAAGGGCGTCTCCACGCCGCGCTCGTATTGGGTGACTCGGTGGCCTATGTGCCTGCCGCAACCGAGCCGGAGGTGTATGTACGCTGGTTGATCGTCGGCCGCGATGCGCGTGTTCGCGGTCTTGGCCGGCGCCTGCTGGCCTTTGCCGAAGACCGCGCACGTGCGGCTGGGGTCAGCCGCCTGCGCGTGGATTGCTACGCAGGCGGCACGGGCGAGCTGGTCAGCTTTTACGAGTCCTGTGGCTATGCGCGCATCTCAACCTTCGACCTGGAGGGCTGGCCCGGCCAGTTGCTGGGGCGAAGCCTTTGATGCGCCGGCGATGGCCATTAGCATCAGCAGAATAACCGCCCAAGGAAAGGCGGCGACGCCCCAGCCCTGAAGCAGCACACCGCCTGCCAGCCCGCCGCCGGCAATGCCCAGGTTCCACACGGTCACCAGCATTGACTGCGCGGCGTCAGCCGAGTCTCCTGCCGACTTGGCCAACGCTGTCTGCAGCAGAGCGGGCAAGCCACCGAACGCCAGCCCCCATAGGGCGACGGCGCCATAGATGATCACCGGCGACGCCATCCACAACGCCAGTGCCAAGGCCACCAGGCCAAACAGCGAGCAACTGAGCAACACCAACAGGCGCAACCATCGGTCAATCAACAGGCCTGCCAGCCAGATGCTCACCAGCGCGGCCAGGCCGAATACCAGCAGCACCCGGTCGATGTCCGCAGCGATCCCGGCGGGCACCAGCAGCGGGGCGATATAGGTGTACAGAATGTTGTGGGCCAGCACGTAGGTAAACGTCACCCACAGCACCGGACGAATCCCGGGCAACCGCAGGACCTCGCGCAGGCCCAGGCGTTTTTGCGCGGGTTGGCCGGCAAAATCCGGGAGCTGCCAGCGCGCCCAGACCAGCAGCACCAGGGTCAGCCCGGTCATGATCGCAAAACTCAAGCGCCAGCCCACCAGCGTGCCTAGCAATGTGCCAGCCGGTACGCCCAGGGATAGCGCCAGCGGCGCGCCGAGCATGGCGATGGCGATCGCGCGGCCTTGCAGGTGCGGGGCGACCATGCGGCTGGCATACCCCGCCAGCAGCGCCCAGAGCAACCCGGCGAAAACCCCGGCAAAAAAGCGCGCCACCAGCGTCAGCCCATAGTGGCTGGAAAGTGCGGTCACGCTGTTGACCAGCGCAAAGCCGCCAATGGCCAACAGCAGTAGTGGCCGTCGGCGCCAGCCACGGGTCAGCAGGGTGAGGGGGATGGCCGCCAGCAGCGACCCCAAGGCGTAAAGGGTGACCAATTGGCCGACCAGTGCTGGCGACACGCCCAGGCCTTCGCCCATCTGCGGCAGTAGCCCGGCGGGCATGGCTTCGGTGAGGATGGTGATAAAACCGGCGCACGCCAGTGCCAGTAAGCCACCCAGCGGCAGCGTATCCGGGGGCAGTGCAGGGTTGTTGCTCATGATGTCTATCCATGCAAAGGGCAAGGATGCAGGGTAGGGGGCTGTTGCTCGCGGAAAAACAGGCTAAGGTTCCGAACTTATCGGACGCGGGTGTCCGTAATGGGCGAGGATGGAATCATGGACAGCTTGGGCAGCCTTTCGGTTTTTGTGCAGGTGGCGGAGACGCGCAGTTTCACCGCAGCCGGCCGCGTACTGGGCGTCTCCTCTTCGGCGGTGGGCAAAAGTATTGCACGCATGGAGGAGCGCCTGGGCGTGCGGCTGTTTCATCGCAGCACCCGCAGCATCACCTTGACCAGCGAAGGCGCGCTGTTCCTTGAGCGTTCGCGGCGCATTTTGGCCGAGGTGGAGGCGGCGGAGCGTGAGCTGACCGAGGCCGGCGCCACGCCCCGGGGCAAGTTGCGCATCAGCGTGCCGCAAGTGCGTGGCTTGTTGATGCCAGTGCTCAGCGACTTTATGCGTGCCTACCCGGACATTGAGCTGGATGTGGACTTTTCCGACCGCATGGTGGACGTGATCGAGGAAGGTTTCGATGCGGTGATTCGCACCGGCAAGCCGGAAGATTCGCGCTTGATGGCGCGCCACCTGGGGCATTATCAACTGGTGCTGGTGGGTACGCCTGCCTACTTTGAGCTGCACGGTACGCCGCAACAGCCCCAGGACCTGAGTGACCACGCGTGCCTGCGCCACAAATTCTGCGCCACCGGCAAGCTGGAACCCTGGCCGTTGCGCCTTGCCCCCGGCCTTGTTGAACCCAGCTTGCGCACCCCGTTGGTCAGCACCACCATCGAGTCGCTCAACCATGTGGTGCACGAAGGGTTGGGCATTGCTTGTCTGCCGGACTACATGGTCAACAAAGCGGTGGCAGAAGGCCGCCTGCAACGGGTACTGGATGCCCACCTGGAACACCGCGGCAGTTTCTGGATGCTGTGGCCAGCAAGTCGCCATGCTTCGGCCAAATTGCGCGTGTTTATCGATCATATGTACGCCGGTCTTTTTCCTACAGGTGCCGCCCCGTAAGCCTGTGACGTTTTACCGACAGGAATGCGCGCGCCAAGCCCCCGTTCTGTTGCACAATACCGCCCGGACCGTTTTCCTCAGGATTTTCAATGTCGACATCATTTCACTTGCGTAGCCTCGGGCTGGCGCTGGTGCTGGCGGGCGCCGCGGGCTGCTCGTCACCCAAGACCGCTATTTATGAACATGAGAATTTCGACGACTCCGGTACGTTTTCCCGGGACTACCCGGTCACTGATGTTGCGGCGTGCGAAGCCGCGCGCCGTGCCTTGCTGAGCCAGGGCTACATCATCACCAGCAACGATCCGAAACTGGTAGTGGGTAACAAGAGCTTTCAGCAGACCGGCGAAACGCACCTGCAGATCAGCTTCAATGTGGTGTGCGCCGATGACGGCAAAGGCAATAACCATTCGACGATGTTTGCCAACGCGCTGCAGGATCGCTATGCGCTGAAGAAGGTCAACAATTCCGCGAGCCTTGGGGTTGGGGTGTTGGGTTCGGTGTCGATGCCGATCGGCTCCACCGACGACTCGATGGTCAAGGTCGCCAGCGAGACGGTGTCCGCGCCGAAGTTCTATGACCGTTACTTTGCTCTGGTGGACGTGTTCCTGCCCCAGGAAGTGAAGAAGGCCGCGCATATTCCCGAGCAGCCCAAGGCCGACCTGGGGGTGCCGGAGCCCAAGGCTGCGCCGGTAGCCGAGAAGGTCGAGGCGCCGAAGGAAGAGCCGGCTGCTTCTGCGCCGGTGACACCGCCTGCCGAGCCTGCGCCGATTGCGCCACAGGAAGAACCGGCACCTGCGCCGGCACCGGCTGCGTCGGATCTTCCACCGCCGACAGAGGCGATTCCACCTCTGCCGATGCCCGCGCAGTAACTCAGACCGGTCGACTTGATGACGATCCAGTGTGGGAGGGGGCTTGCTCCCTCCCACACCGACTGTATTCCAGGTCATCCTCGTGGGTAGCGATGCATGCAATTGACGCTTGCCTTGATGCCTGCGTGCTAAATCTTCCCGCCGCTGCTACGTTTAATCCTGAAGTGCAGGAACGTCATGGCGCAGACATTTTTTCGTCACAACGGCACTTTAGGCTGGTGATGCAGGTCATTAATCTGCAGCCGCTTTTAAGACAAGAAGGAGCCCGGCATGGACGATTACCAGGAAGAACTGCTCGAGTACCACGCGATTGAGCTGGACCCGCTGGAACCCGCAGACGATGCAACAGAGCTGTAGGACCGACTTCAGGCGGAATGCCGCTGACTGCGGCGAAATTCCCCTGGGGTCTGGTTGTTCCACCGCCTGAACGCCCGTTGAAACGCCTGGGCGGAGGCAAAACCGAGCAAGTAGGCGATCTCGCCGAATGCCAGTTCCGTATCGCGAATATAGGTCATGGCCAGGTCGCGGCGGGTGTCATTGAGAATCGCTCGAAACTGAGTGCCTTCTTCGGCCAGTTTGCGCCGCAGCGTCCAGGTCGGCAGCTTCAGGCGTGCAGCCACTTCTTCCAGGTCGGGTTCCCGGCCGCCATTGAGCATCGGCCCCAGCAACCGGGTAATGCGTTCGCGCAGGCTGCGGGTGCGGGTCAACTGCTCAAATTCCCGTTCACACAATTGCTGCAGTAAATGCCAGGTGCTCGGGCAGTGCTGTGGATTGCGCAGCGCCAGGGTTTGTTGGTTGAGGCGCAGTTGATTGGCCTCGGCCCCGAAGTGAACGTCACCGAGCGTGTTGTACTGTTCGCTGTATTGCGGCGCGTCGAACTCAATGTCGATGCGCTGCGCCTGCACCGGTTGCTGGGCCAGGCTCGACAACTGGTACAGCCAGCCGGCGATGATCGAATCCACTACGAAGCGGTTGTAGGCGTTATACGGGCTGATGGAGTAGAACCGCAGCCAGGCGCCTTCGGTGTCCTCGTCGAAGCTCGATTGCCCGCGATAGTTGGAGCCGTACAGTGCCTCGAAACGCGTGAGTGCACGGGCCGCCTCGCGCACGTTGGGTGCCTGGGCGGCGGTGACCCCGGCCAGCCCGGCCTGGCTCAGGCGACTGAGCTGGCCCATACGCAGGCCCAGGCCGGGGTCGCCGGTAAGCTGGATGGCCGCATGGCCCAGGCGCATGTAGCGCGGGATCGACAAACGTGCACCAGCCTCGGCCAGGCGCGCCGGGTCGAGACCGTATTGCAGCAGGAGCGGTTGTGGGTCCAGGCCGTGGCTGTGGATGGCATCCGCCAGGGTGTGCACGAAGCCCACCGACAGATCCCCCAGGCGCACCGGCTTCACGGCGCTACAGCCAGATATTCAGCAAGCGCGCGCCACGCGCATCGCCGTCGGCGCTGACTTGCCCGTTACCGCTCAAGAAGCTCTGCCCGGAGGTGCCCAGGTCCCAGAACTGCCCGCGCAGGAATACGCTCATGCCGGCGCTGGCCTGGCTGATCGGCTGCTGGCTGATCAAGGTCAGCCGGCGCCAGGCTTCACCCTCGCTGAGCTCTTCGGGCTTGAGGCTGATTTCCTGCGGCGTGGACACGCTCTTGAACCCGCGCCACGGGCGGGTCCAGGTGTCGCGGCCGAGCACGAAGGCCGGCACCGCGACCAGTTGTGCGCCTTGCTCGTTGAGTTTGCGGTAGTTGTCCGGGTACCAGCTGTCACTGCCTACCAGGATGCCCAGGCGGCCGGCCGGGGTGTCGACCACACTGACCACGTTTTCATCGCCGGGCTGGATAAAGCCCCGCTCATCGTAGATCGGATAAAGCTGGCGCTGGGGCTCACCGATAGGCAAACCATCCGCCGCGAACACCACACTGGCGTTATACAAAGGGCCATGGCCGACCTGCAGCTGGCCCTGGCTGACACTCGGGTTGGGCAGGGCGATGGAGCCGGCCACCAGGGTCACGCCAAATTCCTTGGCCAGGCCGCCGAACAGCACCTGATAGTCGCGCGCCATGCCGGTAGCTTTCATGCGCAGGTAGGCGTCGTCGCTGCGGTTGTCGCCGGTGGCGCTGATCCAGGCACGCGCGAACAGCAGCGGGTTGCTGAGCGAAAACCAGTGCATCGCCTCCTTGGCATGCAGCGCCTGGTAGACCTCATTCTTTTCGCCGGTGAGCATCAGCCAGGTGCCGATATGCTCCGGCAACACCACGATGGTCTTGTCGTTGATAAGCCCCTGGTCGCGGGCCTTCTGCAGGTAGGCCGACAGTTTCAGGTGCAGGCGTTCCAGGCTCTGGTAGTCGGCGGGAAACAGCTCCGGCTGAATGCCCAGCAGGTTGCCGCGATCGGCAGGCAAGCCTTCATTCACGGCGAGGGTGATGCGCAGGTCCGACAGGTAATGCGCCACGGGGCGCTCCTGGGTCCAGACCAGATACGCGGCGACGGCGGCAACCAGGGCCATGGTGACGGTGAACGCTAGAAGTTTACGCATGGGGCAACAGACAACAGACCGAGTGCTGGGTTCGCCGACTAGGGTAGGGCCCATGCGCCGGCTTGCCAAGGGGCGCTGTGCATTTGGATCAATAACTTGTGAGTTTCGGTCATTGAGCCGTCATCCATCGCCTCTTAGTCTGTGGGACATAAACCGATGGTAGGCCATTCGAGCCTGCCACGTCCCGTGATGATCCGTTGTGGAGCTGTACCATGACCGCTGCTGCCTACCCGCACCTGCTGGCCCCGTTGGACCTGGGTTTTACCACCTTGCGTAACCGTACCCTGATGGGCTCGATGCACACCGGCCTTGAAGAAAAGCCCGGCGGTTTCGAGCGCATGGCGGCTTATTTTGCCGAGCGCGCCCGTGGCGGTGTGGGCCTGATGGTCACCGGTGGCATTGGCCCGAATGACGAAGGCGGGGTGTACGCCGGCGCGGCCAAGCTGACCACCGACGCCGAAGCGCAGAAGCACAAGATCGTGACCCAGGCGGTGCACGACGCGGGCGGCAAGATCTGTATGCAGATCCTCCACGCCGGCCGTTATGCCTACAGCCCCAAGCAGGTGGCACCGAGCGCGATCCAGGCGCCGATCAACCCGTTCAAGCCCAAGGAGCTGGATGAAGAGGGTATCGAAAAGCAGATCCAGGATTTCGTCACCTGCTCGCTGCTGGCCCAGGTCGCCGAGTACGACGGCGTGGAAATCATGGGCTCCGAAGGCTACTTCATTAACCAGTTCCTGGCGGCCCACACCAACCATCGCACTGACCGTTGGGGTGGCAGCTACGAGAACCGCATGCGCCTGGCGGTGGAGATCGTGCGCCGGGTGCGCGAAGCCGTCGGCCCGAACTTCATCATTATTTTCCGCCTGTCGATGCTCGACCTGGTGGAAGGCGGCAGCACCTGGGAAGAAATCGTGCAGTTGGCCAAGGCCATCGAACAGGCTGGCGCGACGATCATCAACACCGGCATCGGCTGGCACGAAGCGCGTATCCCGACCATCGCCACCAAGGTGCCGCGTGGCGCGTTCAGCAAAGTCACCGCCAAGCTGCGTGGCGCGGTACAGATTCCGCTGATCACCACCAACCGCATCAACACCCCGGAGATTGCCGAGCAGATCCTCGCCGAAGGCGATGCGGACATGGTCTCGATGGCGCGACCGTTCCTCGCCGACCCGGAGTTCGTCAACAAGGCCGCCGCCGGCCGCGCAGATGAAATCAATACCTGCATCGGCTGCAACCAGGCCTGCCTGGACCACACCTTCGGCGGCAAGCTGACCACCTGCCTGGTCAACCCGCGTGCCTGCTACGAAACCGAACTGAATTACCTGCCGGTCAAGCAGATCAAGAAAATCGCCGTGGTCGGTGCCGGCCCGGCCGGCCTGGCTGCTGCGACCGTCGCCGCTGAGCGCGGGCATCAGGTCACGCTGTTCGATTCGGCCAGCGAAATCGGCGGCCAGTTCAACATCGCCAAGCGCGTGCCGGGCAAGGAAGAATTCTTCGAAACCCTGCGTTACTTCAAACGGAAGTTGCAGACTACCCACGTGGAGCTGTGCCTGAATACCCGTGTGGACGTCGCGCAACTGGCGGCCGGCGGCTACGACGAAATCATCCTGGCCACCGGCATTGCGCCGCGCACGCCGGCAATTCCGGGGGTGGAAAACGCCAAGGTACTGAGTTACCTGGACGTGATCCTCGAACGCAAGCCGGTGGGCAAGTGTGTGGCGGTGATCGGCGCCGGCGGTATTGGTTTTGACGTGTCGGAATTCCTCGTGCACCAGGGTGTGTCCACCAGCCTGGACCGCGAAGCGTTCTGGAAGGAATGGGGCATCGACACGCAGCTGCAAGCCCGTGGCGGCGTGGCCGGTATCAAGCCGCAACCGCATGCGCCGGCCCGCGAAGTGTACCTGTTGCAACGCAAGGCTTCCAAGGTCGGCGACGGCCTGGGCAAGACCACCGGCTGGATCCACCGCACCGGCTTGAAGAACAAGCAGGTGCAGATGCTCAACAGCGTCGAGTACTTGAAGATCGACGATGAAGGCCTGCATATCCGCATCGGCGCCGAGGGCGAGCCCCAGGTGCTGGCGGTGGACAACATCGTCATCTGCGCCGGCCAGGACCCGCTGCGCGAGCTGCAGGACGGGCTGGTCGCGGCGGGCCAGAGCGTGCACCTGATTGGCGGCGCCGACGTGGCGGCCGAACTGGATGCCAAGCGCGCCATCAATCAAGGCTCGCGTCTGGCGGCCGAGCTGTAAGCATGAAAGCGGGGCGGTGTTAGACTGCCGCCCCGTGTTTTATGCAGATCCCTTCCGATGGGCCCCTTCGACTGGCTTCCCCACGCACCCCTTGAACCTGTGCACCTGGACTGGCTGAACGGCGTCGAGTTGGCCGTGCTGCGCCTGGACCGCATCGACCCACTGATCAGCGGCAACAAGTGGTTCAAGCTCACCGAGCACCTGACCCAGGCGCAACAGACCGGTGCCAGCGGCATCATCAGCCTGGGCGGCGCCCATTCCAACCATCTGCACGCGCTGGCGGCGGCGGGCAAGCGTTTTGGCTTTGCCACCGTGGGTCTGCTGCGTGGCCATCCGCAGGACACACCTACCGTCCTCGACCTCAAGACCTTTGGCATGCAGCTGCATTGGCTGGGTTATGGCGGCTATCGCGCGCGGCATGAAGCGGGTTTCTGGTTGCCCTGGCGTGAGCAGTATCCTGAGTTGCACCCCGTGCCCGAGGGCGGCGGCGGGCTGGCGGGCGCATTGGGCTGTGGCGTGTTGGTCGAGCAGGCCCGCGCGCAGTTGAGTACGCTGGGTTGGGCCGAATACGACGCTTGGTGGCTCGCGGCGGGTACCGGCACCACGTTGGCAGGTTTGGCGCTGGCAGAGGCGGGCGCGCACCCGGTGTACGGCGCTTTGGCGGTGCCGCACGACCATGGCGTGGCGCAGAACATCGCCGCTATCGCACCCGGCGGATATGAATTGCTCGACGCCAGCCGTGGCGGTTTCGCCAAGGTCGATCCACTGTTACTCGACTTTATCGAAACCACGCAAAAGGCCTGCGGCCTGCCACTGGAGCCGCTCTACACCGCAAAAGCGCTGCTGGCATTAAAGCAGCAGATCGACGCCGGGCGCTTCCTCCCCGGCACACGCCTGATCTTCCTCCACACCGGCGGCTTACAGGGCCGCCGCGGTTTTACTGCCTGACACAAAACCCCTGTGGGAGGGGGCTTGCTCCCGATAGCGGTGTATCAGTCGACAGATCAGGTGGCTGACCCCCTCCCACCCGGCATCATGCGCATCGCGGTGTTATCGCGCATCACATAGTGATGAAAAATCCCCGCCAACGCATGCAGCCCGATCAGCCAGTAACCGATCTTGCCGAACAACACATGCCAGCCCTCAATCGCCTTCGCCAGCGCCTTGTCCTCGCCGATCAACGGCGGCAACTCCATGCCATAGAACATCACCGAATGCCCCTCGGCGCTGACGATCAGCCAGCCCGCAATCGGCATGCCGATCATCAACGCATACAGCGCAACGTGCATCAGCGTGGCCAGCAGGCTTTGCCACTGCGGCGGCGCCGGTACGATCTTCGGCGCCACCCCCAGGCTGCGCGCAAACAGACGCAGCCACACCAGCACAAAGACGGTGAGGCCGAACATAAAGTGCATTTCAACGATCAACGTTCGCGCACCGCTGCCTTTGGGGAACTGGCCGCGTAACTCAATGCAGGCGTAGACCACCGCCAGCAACACCACCATCAACCAGTGCAACGCAATCGACATGGTGCTGTAGCGCGTATCGGAGTTTTTCCACGGCATCGCTGGGTTCCTCACTGCTCATCAGGGCAAACCTCCGTTCTTGGTGACGGAGTGATTTAACTGTATGCCGGTTTTCGGGTATTTGCCTGAGTTTGATCATGTTTTTGTGAGTTTATTTTTCTGTATGGGCTGTACGAATGTAGGAGAGTATTTTGGCGGTGAAGTTGAAAAGTCTGATTGTAAGAGGCGGTTTTTAACTTGAGGCGAAATGTAATTAATATATAGGAGTGAAATTAATGAGCTGGAATGGTTTTGGCGTGCGGCGAGTCTGGGTTTTGCTTCGAATGATGGGTGAGATGTTCGTTATATGTTTCGAGTTGTAAGCGATGGCTTATGTTAAGTGCAGAAGTGGATACATTTGGTAGGAGGCTGGATTTGATGTGGGTCGGTCTTTCGTGAGACGGTGTGGGAGTTGTAGTTTTGGATTCTAATTCGGATGTACTTTTTATCTGCTGCCTCTGCGAGATGATTCTATTTGTGTTGCGGCGGTGTGGGTGTCATTTAATTTTGAGCAAGTTTCTATGATGAATTCCTTTTCTAAAAGTCAGTTCGCCGCCCGCAGCGAGACGGCGCGAGTATCCGAATTTTCGGGTGTGGGCAGTCATGTGGGAGGCTATAAAAAGCCAAACTCTGACTTTGGCGGTGGAGTTCAAGGCAAATCAAGGATGGGCGAGTCGTACGGGGTGGCAGGTAACAGACATACTTACGAGCAAATGATATCAACGTTAAGTGAAACTCTGTTGGCTTTGAAGCTTTTACTGGATAAAGGTGGGTTACCCGTCGATGGCGTAGTGAGCCGTGAAAACTCAAACTTTCGGCCAGCTGAAAAGAATATAAAAAAAGATTCTTCGCCGGAAAATCTCAGTGGCAGGAGGCATGTTGGTCTGTCTGGTAAAACAACGGGTGAAAGGCCTGACAATATCTGGAATGGTGTCATGTTTTCGCAAGAAAATAACGAGCCTACCCTCTCTGCCATAAAGGCCGCAATGATGCGATTTGGTCAGAGTCCGCTCGGGGTGTACGCGAGCGTAAAGCCTACGCGCGAGGGCTACGACATTGTCATGAGGGATGGTTTAAACTCAGTCTTACTCTTAAAGAAATAGGTCGGACAAAGGCGGTTGCAGGGTTTCAGCATGGGGCGTCTTTGGAAGACGGTGGAATGCACAAGGACGTAGTGTTTATGTACGCGGCAAGTGCAAAAAGAGCACAGTTAGAGAGTGGTGGGGGGGAGCGGATGAGTTTTGCGCAGGGATTTGAAGCGATGCTTTCCAATCAAGCGCCGGAGTTTAGTCTTAAACGTTTGGGGGTTGCCGAACATATGCGTCGTACCACGTGGGCGGAGCTGAAAAACAGTGGTGGAATTGGTGTTGTGGCCGGTGCCAATACAAATTTTGCATTTGAAGGGATGTTGGATGGGTGTATCAAGAAACACTCGTTGCCGTTGAGTCATGGCGGCGAGACCTATGAGCTGGTTTGATTGTTTGTGGCGTGATGTACATGTCGCATTGCAAAATTTTATTTGCTGGTGGGCTTTTTAATGAATGGAATTGGTTTTTTGGGTGGTGTCGTAAATCAAAAAAGCTCCTTTATTTCGTCTATCGATGCCCTCGCGGCTTCGCCTGCAATGCGCAGTATGCAGGAGGGCGAATTTGATAAATTTGGCAAGCAAGTTTTTCGCGGTCCAGCACCCAGCGGATCGCAGATGACCGGTTCGAAAAGTATAGATAAAGATCTCGAGTCGGTTTTGGTTTTATTGATGTCTGTTCTTGAACAGATGCAGAAAATGCTGCTGACAGTTACTGATCGGGATGCGGGGGTAACACCGAAAACACTCGGGGATAAGGCCGACTCTAGTTCCGCTGGTGTCGTTGTTCCGATTAAGGTGCCGAGTGATAGTCAGATTTCAGGAATCTCCGATAAAGCAGTTGGCCGGGTGCCTGATGATATTTGGTTTGGGTTAATTGAGGGTAATGGCAGTAACTCAGGGATTTTGGCAAGCATCAAGGCGGCGATGCTTAAGTTTGGCCAAAATCCGCGGAGTATCTATACGAGCGTGACTGAAGCTGAGGGTGTGTACCAAGTGGTCATGAAAGATGGTTATAAGGTCACTCTTACGCAGAAAGAGCTTGAAAAAGCTCGGTTATTTGCAGATTTCAGTGGGCGAGATTCCAGTATGGTCCAGGATGCTACTTTCATGTATGCCGTGAGTGCCAAGCGTGCGCAAACAGAAAGATTATTGGGTATTCCTCTACCCCAGAGTTTTAGCCAGGATCCATTTGAACGAGCGATGCAGTCATTGAATCACAATTGTTGGGCGAGTAGGGCGCTCCCCTACTTAGGCTTGAGCGCACACATGCGTGAGATGCCCGCAGCAGAGCTAGCGAGGACAGGAGGGGTTGGTGTTGTCACTTATAACTATGACGCCATGCTTATGGTGGACGGTGATATCGACATGTATGGGCCGGAGAAATATGTACCGGACTATGTAAAATCGATAGTTTCAACCTATCCGCGACCGGTGATTGCTTTGATTTAGCGACAGTCGTTCGCTCTGGTGCGTGATCAAATCTCACTCTTTTGTATAGGGTGAGATTTTTCTGAATATATGTGTTCATCGCACACGCGTTGGGAGTCAAGTACTTTGCGGCATTTCCCCTCGCGCCAGCCGCGCATTGATATCCGCGATCACCCCCGGCAGCTCATTAATGGTGTCGATCAAGTAGTGCGGGCGTGAGCCTTTGAACATCGCTTCTATACGCTTGCGTTCGCTGGCCAGCGTTGCTGCATCCAAGGCGCGAAACTGTTCGTACGTCAGCCCCAGCGCATTACCGGAGCAGGTCAGCACCACAGTCCACATGCCGGCGCGGCGGCCTTCGAGGATGCCGGGTACGGTGTCGTCAACCTTGACGCACGCTGCCACATCGTCGATGCCCAGCGCGATCACGTTGGCCAGGGCCTGGGCCGGCCATGGGCGGCCGTTGGGGACTTCGTCGGTGGCGACCACGTGGTCGGCGATGTAGCCGTTGGTGGCGGCCAGGGCGACGACCTTGTCCATGACTTGCTTGGGGTAGCCGGAGCACGAGCCGATCTTGATACCTTGCACGCGCAGGCGCGCAATGGTGTCGAGCGCGCCGGGGATCAGCGCCGAGTGCTCGGCGATCTTTTCGATCTGCAAGGGCATGAAGCGTTGGTAGATGGCGGTCACGTCATCGTCGGTGGGCGTGCGCCCGAATGCCTTGCGATAGCGTTCGGCGACCTGCGGCTGGTCGCAGAGGGTGCGGATGTGGTCCCACTTGCCCATGCCCATCGGGCCACGGGCTTCTTCGATGGAGACTTGTACATCGAACTCGGCGAAGGCCTCGACAAAAATCTGCGTGGGGGCGAACGAGCCGAAGTCGACCACGGTGCCGGCCCAATCGAGGATGACGGCCTGGAGGGTGTTGGGGTTTTGATAGTTCATGTTCAGATCCTGTGGGTAATGGGGGGAATCAGATGTCCAACACTTCCATTTCTTGCAGCACCTCGGCGATGGCCTTGACCGCCGCTTGCATGCCCGTCGGGTCGACGTGGCCGATGCAGCCCACGCGGAAGGTTTCCACTTGGGTCAATTTGCCCGGGTACAGAATGAAACCCTTGGCCTTGACCCGTTCGTAGAAGTCCTTGAACTGGTAGCGCGGATCCTGCGGGGCGTGGAAGGTGACGATGATGGGGGCCTGGATCGCCGCTGGCAGGAAGCTGCGCAGGCCCAGTGCGGCCATGCCGTCGAGTAAAGCCTGGCAGTTGTCGGCGTAACGCTGATGGCGGGCGGGCAGGCCGCCTTCTTCGTTGTATTGCAGCAGCGCTTCGTGCAGGGCGGCGACCACGTGGGTTGGCGGGGTGAAGCGCCATTGGCCGGTCTTGGCCATGTAGCTGTGCTGGTCGAACAGGTCCATCGCCAGGGAGTGGCAGTTACCCTGGGCGGTGGCCAGTGCTTGTTTGTCGGCGAAGACAAAACCCATGCCCGGCACACCTTCCAGGCACTTGCCCGAGGCAGCAACCAGGGCGTCGAACGGTATTTCGCGGGCATCGATGGCCAACGCACCGAAGGAACTCATGGCATCGATGATCAAGCGTTTGCCGTGGTTTTTAATGACCTGGGCGATCTCTGGCAGTGGATTGAGAATGCCGGTGCTGGTTTCGCAGTGGATCAACGCCACATGGGTGATGGCTGTGTCGGCGTGCAGCAGGCGGTCGACGTCGGCGGCGGTGGTGGGTTCGTCCTCGGCGGTTTCAAAGGTACTGAAATCGCGGCCGAGCACTTCACAGATTTTCGCCAGGCGCTTGCCGTAGGCGCCGTTGATCAGCACCAGCACCTTGCCGTTGCGTGGCACCAGGGTGCCGATGGCCGCTTCTACGGCGAAGGTGCCGCTGCCTTGCAGGGGCACGCAGTGGTGGCTGTCAGCGGCGTTGAGGATGGCCAGCAATTGTGTGCAGACGCTGGCGGTGAGGGTGTTGAAGCGGTCATCCCATGAACCCCAATCCACCATCATTGCCTGACGGGTGCGGGCAGAAGTAGTCAGGGGGCCAGGGGTCAGCAGGATCGGCGCGGCAGTGCTCATCTCAAGTCCTCGCAAGGTATCGGGGGTTGAAGCTACGGCGCCTAAATTGCAGTTTGGCTTGTTATCAATCAAATTGTTTGTTGTTATGCGAGCTATCAGTGAGGCCGATAGCCATGAACTTGTTTCAATTGCGTGCATTCGATGCCGTAGCCCGCGAGGGCAGCTTTACCCGTGCTGCCGCGCGGTTATTCATCAGCCAGCCGGCGGTGACCGGGCATATCAAGGCGCTGGAAGAGCATTACCAGATCCCCTTGCTGCGCCGTACCGCGCGACGGGTGGAGTTGACCGAGGAGGGCGCGCGCCTGGCAGCGATTACCCGCGCGATCTTCGGCCTGGTGGACGAGGCGCAGACCATGCTGGAGGCCAACCGCCAACTGCTGACCGGGCGCCTGGAAGTCGCGGCAGACGGCCCGCACCTGGTGATGCCGATGATCGCCAGCCTGCGTCAGCGCTATCCCGGGATTACGGTAAACCTGCGTTTGGGCAATGCCCAGGAAACCCTGGCCGCGCTGCTGTCCGAGCATGCGGATGTGGCGGTGCTCACCGAAGTCGAGCCACGCAACGGTCTGCACCTGCAGCCTTTGGGCGAGTCGCGCATCTGCGCGCTGGTGCCGGCCGCCCATGCGTGGGCGATGCTGCCCAGGGGAATTCAACTCAAGCAGTTGAACGACGTAATCATGGTGTTGCGCGAGCCCAGCTCCATCACCCGGCGCACCTTTGATGCCGCCTGCCAGGCGGCCAACGTGCAGCCCAAGGTGCTGCTGGAACTGGACAGCCGCGAGGCGGTGGCCGAAGCCGTGGCTGCGCAATTGGGCGTCGGGGTGGTGTCGTCGATGGAGGTCAGCCCTGACCCGCGCGTGCACGCCGTGCCGATCCAGGGCGATGGCCTGCTGAACCGGCATATGCTCGGCTGCATGGAGCGGCGCCGCTCGTTGCGCCTGATTCAGGCGTTCTTCGAGCTGGCGTGAAGGCTGTCGCGCATGATCTGCAGAAACGTCGCCACCACCCGGCGCGAGCTCTGTTCCTTGAGGCACACCAGGGTTTCCTTCATGCGCTGGGTGCAATCGCGGATCGGCATCGCGTACACCCGTGAGTCGGCGCCGAATTCCGCCGCCGACACCACGCCCACACCAATCCCCACCACCACCGCTTCACGGGCGGCTTCGCGGCCTTCGACCTGGATCGCCGGGCGAATGCGCAGCCCGGCCTGGCTCATTTCCTGCTCCAGGGTCTGACGTGTGACCGAGCCGATTTCCCGCAACACCAGCGGCGTGTTGTCCAGGTCGGCAAGGCAGATGGAGTCGCGCCCGGCCCAGGGGTGGTTGCACGCCACAAACGCCAGCAATTGGCCGTCGGGTAGCGGCAGCGACAGCAGGCGATCGTCGTCGACGTCACGCCCCAGCAGGGCCAGATCGGCCTGGTAGTTGTACAGGCGAAACAGCGATTCGTCGGTGTTGCCGGTTTCGATTTTCACGCTGATGCCGGGGTATTGCTGGCAGAACCGCGCGATCTGCGGCAACAGGTGCACGGGCGCGTCCACCGCCAGGGTCAGCGTGCCGGTTTGCAGGGCCCGGGAATCCTGCAGCAATTCTTCGGCTTCGGCCTCGATCACAAACAGGCGCTGGGTGATTGCCAGCAGGCGCTCGCCCAGGTCGGTGAGGCGCACCGCGCGTTTGTTGCGGTGAAACAACAACACGCCGAAGCGTTCTTCGAGTTTGCGCACCTGGTCGGAAATCGCCGGCTGCGTGAGGAACAGGCGCTCGGCGGCCTGGGTGAAACTGCCATGGACGGCCACGGCGTGGAAGGCTTTGAGTTGGGCGTGGGACACCGACATCGCGAATCCTCTTACAAGCTGAGCTTATAGGTGAAATACGATAAATCGATTTTACCTATTAGTCAGCCATTGCTTTGATAGCGCTCAACCGCCGAAGGTTGAGTCCTACAACCTCGGTGGCCATGGGTTGGGGAAAACCCGACTCATCTGACCAATGCCGCGCGCACCACGGCTCGGCATTGCAGTGCTCAACCATAAAAAAAACAGGCATTTGCTTCTCGATTCTGCCGGCACACTCACCTGAGGTCAGAACCACCATGAATATCCCTATGGGTAGCATCAAGCGTTGGCGCGTGCAGATTTTCGCCATCACCTGGCTGGCGTACGCCGCGTTCTATTTCACCCGCAAAGCGTTTTCGGTGGCCAAGCTGGGGATCGTCGATGACCCGAGTTTCCCCCTCGACAAAATGATGATGGCCAACCTGGATGGCATTTACCTGGCGGCCTATGCGGTGGGGCAGTTCACTTGGGGCATGCTGGCCGACCGCTTCGGGCCACGGGTGGTGGTGTTGGGCGGCTTGTTGATTTCCGCCGCTGCCGCCCTGGTGATGGGCACCTTTGCCACCTTGCCAATCTTTATCAGTTGCATGTTGATCCAGGGGCTGGCGCAGTCCACCGGCTGGTCGGGGCTGTGCAAGAACCTCGGCAGTTTCTTCCCGGCGCAGCAGCGCGGGCGGGTGCTGGGGTTGTGGAGTTCGTGCTACGCGTTTGGTGGCCTGGTTGCTTCGCCGTTTGCCGGGTGGTGGGCGTACACGTTGATTGGCAGTTGGCACGCGGCGTTTATCTCCAGCGCGGCGGTGGTTGCCGTGGTGGCGCTGCTGTTCTTTATCTTCCAGCGCAACACCCCGCAGGATGTGGGTTTGCCGGCGGTGGAGCCGGAACCGGTATTGACTGAGGAGGAGGCGGCGGCTGAAAAACGTATCAGCGTGCTCGAACCGCTGCGCGCGATATTGCGCAACCGCACGGTGTTGACCCTGGGGCTGGCGTACTTTCTGTTGAAACCGGCGCGTTACGCGATTCTGTTGTGGGGCCCGGTGATCGTGTATGAGCAGATGCCGTCGGTGGGCAAGGTCGGCGCGGCCATCGTGCCCACCGCGTTTGAGTTGGCGGGGTTGCTGGGGCCGGTGCTGATCGGCCTCGCATCAGACAAACTGTTCGGCGCCCGACGCATGCCGGCCTGTGTGCTCAGCCTGTTGGCGCTGACGATTTCCCTGGCGTTTTTCATGGGTGCATTGCACACCGGCAGCGTGGTGCTGGTGATGGCTTTACTATTTGTGATGGGCCTGACGCTGTACGGGCCGGACTCGATGATCAGCAGCACCGCCGCCATCGACTTCGGCACCGCCAAGGCCGGTGCCACGGCGGCAGGCTTTGTGAACGGCTGCGGTTCGGTGGGCGCGATCCTCGGCGGGTTGCTGCCGGGGTACTTCGATACGGTCACGGTATTTATCGTGTTTGCCGGCGCCGCGCTGTTTTCCTCGCTGGTGCTGATGCCTTACTGGAACGCCAGGCCCGCCGTGCTTGCCCAGGTCGGGGATTTTGTCCCGGACCGCAACGTCTCGATCAAACCCTTGCGGACCTGAGGCGCCTGGCCGGTTTTTTGGTGGATTAGAGTGTTTTTGCGCTATAAACTCTGCCCCCAAAGCGCCGGCCAGTAGACGTTTGGGCGCGATGGACAAAAGAGAGTGAGTCATGGGCGCACAGTGGAAAGTCAAACATAAAGAAGCGGCATCCAATGCCAAGGGCAAGATCTTCGGCAAGCTGGTGAAAGAAATCACCATCGCCGCGCGCAACGGCGCCGACACGGCCACCAACGCCCACCTGCGTCTGGTGGTGGAGCAGGCCAAAAAGGCCTCGATACCCAAGGAAACCCTGGAACGCGCGATCAAGAAGGGCGCCGGTCTGCTCGGCGAAACCGTGCAATACCACCGCGTGACCTACGAAGGCTTCGCCCCGCACCAGGTACCGCTGATCGTCGAGTGCGTGACCGACAACATCAACCGTACCGTGGCGGAAATCCGCGTGGCGTTCCGCAAGGGCCAGTTGGGTGCTTCCGGCTCCGTGGCCTGGGACTTCAACCATGTAGGCCTGATCGAGGCGTCGCCGGACACCCCGGACGCCGACCCGGAAATGGCCGCCATTGAAGCCGGCGCGCAGGATTTCGAAGACGGCGAAGAAGAAGGCACCAGCCTGTTCATCACCGAAACCACCGACCTCGACGCCGTGCAGAAAGCACTACCGGAGCAGGGCTTTACCGTGTTGTCGGCGAAGCTGGGTTACATCTCGAAGAACCCGGTGAGTGGTTTGACCGACGAGCAGATGGCTGAGGTTGAAGCCTTCCTCGAAGGCCTGGACAACCATGATGATGTGCAGGATATGTTCGTCGGCCTGGCGGGCTGATTTCCAACTGAAGAAATGCCGTTAAAAATGTGGGAGGGGGCTTGCCCCCGATGAGGGTGTGTCAGTCAATAAATCTGTAACTGACACACTGCCATCGGGGGCAAGCCCCCTCCCACATAGGTTTAGTGGTGTTGGATAGATTGCAGTATGGCTGTGATTTCTTCGAACCCCGGCCGCACCAACACCTCCGGCTTGCAGCACCTTTGCTGAAGCTCAACCAATGCGGGGTCGATGGAGCCTGCTTCAACCCGCTCCAGCAACTCCCCCAACAACACCCCGAACGCCCGCACTTCAATGCGCTGCAACGCCCTGGTCTCCAGAGTATCCGCCGTTGCATGAAACGACGCCGCGCCAAAGTCCCCAAGCAAACAATCGCCCGCCGAGTTCCACAGGATATTGTGGCCGTACAGGTCGCCATGGGTGATGCCGTGCCGGTGCAGGTGCGCGGCCACCGAGGCGATGCCCCGCGCCATGCGCAGGGCTACGGCCAGGCTGAAACGGGTGCCTGGCGGATAGACATCCCGCGTGCAGGACGCCAGGCTCGGCAGGGCGGCGAGGTTGTGGTAACTCGGGTCGATCAGGTCCATCACCAGCGCGGCTTGAGCCTCGGGATGGCCAACCACGCGGCCCTGCACCTTGATCAGGTTGGGGTGCAGCCCGGCGGCGATGCAGGCTTGCATTTCGTGCAGTGGTGAACCGTCACTGGTGATGGTGCCTTTGTACAGCTTGACCGCCACCGGCAACGCCTGCGGTTGCCACAGCGCCTTGCGGATAACCCCCGAGGCGCCTTCCCCGAGCACTTCGGCGAGTTCCAGCTCGGCCCAGGGGATATCCGGCGTGGCGTCATCGGCAGCCAGCTCCACGGCCATTTCCACCGGGTTGCCGGCGTAGGCCAGCCAGGTCAGGCTCGGCAGCGCCAGCAGCCACTCGGGCAGGCGGGTGAAGCGGTTGGAGGCGATGCGCAGCAGCTCAAGGTTGTGGCAGTTGGCCAGGCTGTGCGGCAGGTCGCTCAATTGGTTGCCGGCCAGCATGAGTTTTTGCAGGAGCGGGCGCTCGCCCAGTTCGTCGGGCAATTGGCCGATCCGGTTATCGGTGAGGATCAGCCAGCGCAACAGCGGTGGCAGCGCGGCGGCGGGTACGTGGCTGATCTGGTTGGCCTTGAAGCCGATCATGCTCAGCTTCGCGCACTGGCCCAGGCATTCGGGCAGTTCGGTAAAGGCGTTGTCCGAGCAGAACAGCACGCGCAGGTGCGGCAGGCGGTGCAGGTCGTCGGGCAAGCTGCTCAGGGCGTTGCCGCTGAGGTTGAGGATTTCCAGCGAGTCGGCCAGTTCGAAGATTTCCCGGGGGAATTCGGTCAGCCCGCAGGCCAGGTCCAGGCGCGTGATGCCGGCCAATTGGCCGGCCTTGAGTTGGGCGAGGGTATGCATGAAAGGGCGCGATCACTCAATAAAGGGCGTTAGTGCGGCTCATGATACCGGCTCGAGCGCCTGAGGCTGCAACTGGTTCAGGCGGCTGGCGGTGCGCGCCAGGTCAATGGCCTGGCCGGCGAGGGATTCGGCCAGGGGGCGCGCGCCGATCAGGGTCAGTTGCTTGTCCTGGTCGTAGAGCACGTCCACCAGGTTGATAAAGCGCTGCTGCACGGCGATCGGGCAATCCGCCAGTTGCGGCAGGCCGTCGATGATCCAGTGGTCGAAATCCTGGCACAGCAGCAGGTAGTCCATCACTGCCGTGAGCTGTTCGCAGAGGTCGTTGAAGGTGAACGCGATGGAGCGTGCCTGCTGGCGGCGGCACGTCAATTGCCGTTTGCCCACGGTGAGCGATTGCGCCGGGCAATCCGCGGCGGGCAGGTTGAGCGTTTTACGTTGCGCCGCCGTGCCCGGCCATACGTACTGGCCGTGGGTGAAACGCTGTGAGCCCTGGGCCTGGGGCAGGCTGCGAAAGTCCTGGGGCGAACTGATTTCCAGCACATCCATGCGCGCCGCGATCAGGTCGATCACCGGCTTGAAGCGTTCGTGGTACAGCGGGTTGGGCAACAAGCCTGCCGGCGGGTAGTTGGAGGTCACCAATACCAGCACGCCGCGCGCGAACAATGCCTTGAACAGGCGGGTGATCAGCATCGCATCGCCGATGTCATGCACGTGGAACTCGTCGAAGCACAGCACGCGGCAGCCTTGGAGTAACTCGTCCAGGGTGACGGCCAGCGCGTCGTCATGCGCGCGATGCGTGAACATCCCCCGGTGCAGGCGCGCGAAAAAATCGTGGAAGTGCACGCGCTGTTTTTCGGCGATAGGTAACGCCTGGAAAAAACCATCCAACAACCAGCTTTTGCCGCGCCCCACCGGCCCGTGCAAATACAGGCTGCGGGCAGGCTGGCCGGCCAGCAGGTGCTGGCTGGCACGCGCCATGGCGGCAATCGCCTGGGCCTGGCCTGCGCTGAGTGTGTAGCCGTGGTGTGCGGCTTTGTTCTGGAAGTACGTCGGGATGGGCGAATCGCCGAGAGCGTCGGTTTTTTTACCGAGCAGGCGACGGATCAGGGAAAACGCGGCCAATACGAATCACTCTGTCATGCGGTGGTCGCCCACTTTAGGCCGCCCGCCGCCATTTGACCAATCGAGAAGGGCGCCGCCCGCTATCTCGAAAAGGCATGGCGCGGGCAAAATCCTGTCCGGACTGGCAGTTTCTGTCTGAGTGACTAACCTCCTACACAGCAGTTACCCCTGTACAAGGATTTGGGGCAGTGAAGGGACGAGCAGTATTGGCAGTCATGGGTACGATGCTCTGCGGCACGGCTTACGGTACGCAACTCCAGGTGGAGGTGCGTATTGACGTGCAGCGGGGTTGCCAGTTGGTGGGCACCAACCGCAGTGCTGGCATCGAGCAACTGGGTGTTTTGGATTTTGGCAGCGGCCCGCGTCTGGATGACCCGGCCGGGCCCCTGAGTGCGGCGTTGATCAGCCAGCGCCAGCCGCGACTGGAGTGCAATCCCGATACGCCGTACCAGATGCGCGTGGACGGCGGCCTGCACGGTGGCACCGGAGAAGTGCGCTACCTGAGCGCCGACACCCCTTCGAGCAAACCCATTCCCTACCGCATTTATGCCGACGCCGCACGGCGTATCGCGTTGCCGGTCGACGTGCCCCTCAGCGGCCGCGTGCCGGATTCCGGAACCGTCGACCTGCCGCTCTATGGGCGGATCGAACCCCTCAAAGACATTCCCGCCGTGGGTCGTTATTCCGACCTGCTCAAGGTCACGGTCACATGGTGAGCCGATGCCTGGCCCTGGTGGCCATGGGCGGCTTGCTGCTGCTGGCGGATGACGCGCAGGCAGGCGTCGCCGGGCAGATCCACGCGCGCCTGGTGATTACCGCCAGTTGCGAGGTCAGCAAGAACGATGACAGCGCGCCCGTGACCCCCACCGGTGGCACGGCGATGCTCGACTTCGGCAGCCAGGGCCCGACCTGGAACACCACGTTGGGCGCTGGCGTCACGGATGGCAACAAGGCGCCGCTGTCAGTGTCTTGCAACCCCTCGGTGGTCAGCAGCTTCACCGTGACCATCGACGGCGGCGCCAATGGCGATGGCACCACTCGGCGCCTGAGCAATGGGCGCCTGATGATTCCCTACACGCTGTGGGCCGACCCGCAGGGCCGCAGCGCTTACAGCATCGGGCAGCAACGCAATTTTGTCGTGACCCGGGGTACGCAGATACCGATCCCGGTATTCGGCACCGTAGTGGCAAATACCAGTGCCTTACCGGCAGGGATCTACACCGACACGTTGACGGTGACACTGGACTGGTAACTCAAGAGGATTAAAACCATGCATGCACTTGTATCTAAAGCAGTATTTCCATTGATGGCGTTGGCCTGGGTGTCGGGTTCGCAGGCGGCTACCGTCGCGGGTACGGTCACCGCGACCTTGGTCTTGACCAGCAGTTGCCAGGTCAACGGCGCGACCGCAACCGGCGGCATGAGCTTCGGTGCGTTGAACTTCGGTACCGCCAACAGCCTGTTCACCGAAGCTGACGGCCAAGTGCTGGGCGGCGGCGGTGGCGCGTTGTCGATCCTGTGTTCATCGGGTACGTCGCCGACGCTGACGGTGTCTGCCGGCGCCAATGACGGCAAGTCCACCGGCGGCGCGCGAGCGCTGTATGACGGGGTTGCCAACTATGTGCCTTACGACCTCTACACCGACAGCGGGCATTCAAATCTGCTCGCGATCGGCGGCGTCATCAACCTGGCGCCGAGCACCGGCGTGGCCCAGGCCGTGAACATCTACGGTAAGGCCTCCGGCAAGGCGGGGCTGCCGGCGGGTACCTACACCGATACGGTCAACGTCACGCTGACATTCTGATCGCGATGAACCGCGCGGGGTGGGCAGGGTTGGTGGTGTGTATCGGCTGGGGGATGCCGGTGTCGCTGCTGGCGGTGACCAGCCAGACATTCCAGGTCAGTGCGACGATCACGCCGGGATGCCTGGTGGCCAGCGGCGGCACCCAATACGGCAGCCTGGGGTTCGGCAGTTATTCGGCGCTGGCGACCAGCACGCAGTCGGTTGCGTTGAGCAATTCGGTGACGCTGCAATGCACGCCCGGTGTGGCGCTGAGCATGACGGTCGACGGCGGTTTGTATAACAGCGGCGGTCGCCGCATGCAGCTCAACAGCGGGACGGCCAAGGTGGCTTATCAACTCTTCAGCAATGCGGCGCTGAGCCAGAGTATCGGCATCAGCCAAAGTGTCAGCGTGGCGTACAGCAACGCCAATAACATCACCCTGCCGATTTACGGCCGGGTGCAGCTACCAGGTAATACGCCTGGGGGGACATACAGCGACACGCTGCAGGTGCAGCTGACGTGGTAAGGCGATGGCTATAAGGAGTGGACTTATGTTTGCAGCTTCCCGGCAGTGGTGGGTGGCATGTGTGTGCGGGTTGCTGGCGGGGCAGGTGCAGGCGGCCAGTTCGGTGCTGATCTGGCCGATCGACCCGGTATTGGAGGCCGATCAACAGGCGAGTGCGTTGTGGTTGGAAAACCGTGGCACCGAGACCGCCAACTTGCAGGTGCGGGTATTTGCCTGGAGCCAGAGCGGCTTTGACGAGCAATACCAGAACCAGCGCGATGTGATCGGCAGCCCGCCCGTGGCGAAGATCGAGCCGGGCCAGAAGCAACTGGTGCGCCTGACCCGCACCAAGGACGTGCCACCGGGCCGCGAGGTGGCCTATCGCATCATCATCGACGAAATCCCTTCGGCCGTGCCCGTGGCCACCCCGGCAGACGGCAAGACCGCAGCGGCCGTGCGTTTTCAGATGCGCTATTCGGTGCCGCTGTTTGCCTATGGCCCGGGCCTCTGGAGCAAGGTGGACGGCACGCGCGACCGCGACCCGAAGACCGCCGGCAAGCCTGACCTGAGTTGGAAAAAGGTCACGGTTGGCGGGCGTAACTATGTGGAAATGCACAACCAGGGCGCCGTGCATGCGCGGCTCACCGATGCCAGTTTCAAACAGGGCGGGCAGTCCCGTCCGCTGGTGGAAGGCCTGATGGGGTATGTGCTGCCGGGCGCGACCATGCGTTGGCAGGTGCCCGACGGCCTGCCAGCCGACCAGCCGTTGCAGGTGCGGGTCAATGGCGCAACGCAAGTGGAGAACCTTGCGCCGGGGCGATAAAGCGATGCGAAAGGGCAAGGAATAGCCCCTGGATTTAACGGATGGAGATGTCCATTGAAGGACGCAATGCCTTGGTGAGCCACGGTCAGGCTCGTTGTCTATGGCGGTCGGTGTGGTGGGTGGTGGGAAGCGTGTCGGGTGTGGCCTGTTCGGCACTGGGCCAGGCCGCGCCATTGCCGCCCCCTCCCAGCAGTATGGAGGCTGTAGCCGATGCTCAGTTGTTTCTGGAACTGGTGGTCAACCAGCGCGAGACCGGCCGCGTGGTAGCTGTCAGCCAGCGGGCGGGTGGGCTGTTTCTGCCGGCGAGCGTCTTGCAGGACATCGGCATAAAGCTGCCGGCGCAGGTGCCCGCCGAACTCAACCTGGACACGCTGCCGGGTCTGCACACTGATTACGACAGCCAGGCCCAGCGCCTGGTACTGAGCGTGCCGCCCGCCTGGTTGCCGGCGCAATTGATCGGCGACCGCAGCAACTACCCGCGCACCCAGGCGCTGACCAGCTTCGGCGCGTTGCTCAATTATGACGCCTACCTCAACGACACGGACGACAGCGACACCTACCTGGGCATCTTCAATGAGGTGCGCCTGTTCGACACCTGGGGCACCCTGAGCAACACCGGCCAGTACCGCACCACCCTGGGTCGCGAAACCCAGGGCGGCGCGCTGAACAATGGTTACCGACGCTACGACACCACGTGGCGTTTCTCCGACGATGAGCGCCTGATGACCTATGAGGCGGGCGACGTGATCAGCGGCGCATTGCCCTGGAGCAGTTCGGTGCGCCTGGGCGGGGTGCAGGTGTCCCGTGACTTTGGTGTGCGCCCGGACCTGGTGACCTACCCCTTGCCGCAGTTCGCCGGGGAAGCGGCGGTGCCGTCGTCGGTCGACCTGTTCATCAACGGCTACAAATCCAGCAGCGCCGATTTGCAGCCCGGCCCCTATACCCTGACCAACGTGCCGTTTATCAACGGTGCCGGCGAAGCGGTGGTGGTTACCACCGACGCCCTCGGCCGGCAGGTGTCGACCACCGTGCCGTTCTACGTCACCAGCACCCTGCTGCAGAAGGGCTTGTCGGATTTCTCGGTGTCGGCCGGGACCTTGCGGCGCGACTACACCGTGCGCGATTTTGGCTATGGGCCTGGGGTGGCCAGCGGCACCTTGCGCTACGGGGTGTCGGATGCGTTCACGCTGGAAAGCCACGCCGAATCGGCCGGCGACCTGGCGCTGGGTGGCATCGGCGGCAACCTGCGGCTGGGTAACTTTGGTGTGCTCAATACGGCGCTCAGCCAAAGCCAATTCGACGGCGAGTCCGGCCAGCAGTTGAGCCTGGGTTATCAATACAGCAGCCAGCGCTACAGCCTGTCGTATCAGCGGGTCGAACGGCGTGATCAATACGCCGACCTGACCCTGGTGGACACCCCCTACGCCAGCCTCAGCAAGCGCAGCGAACAGGTCACGTTGAGCCTGAACCTGAATGATTTTGGCAGCTTGGGCGTCGGCTATTTCGATGTGCAGGCGGCGGATGACTCGCGCACCCGCCTGCTGAACCTGACCTGGAGCAAATCGTTGTGGCGCAACACCAGCTTCTACCTGTCGGCCAACCGCGAAATCGGCGACAGCAACTGGGCCGTGCAGGGCCAACTGGTGATTCCCTTCGACATCTACGGCAGCCTCAGCCTGGGCAGTGAACGCAGTAACAGCGGCCAAGTGCAGCAGCGGGTCAACTACAGCCGCGCCGTACCGGCGGGCGGCGGTGTGGGCTTCAACCTCGGGTACGCCAGTGGCGACGGCCCGGCCTATCGCCAGGCGGACCTGACCTGGCGCTTGCAGTCGGTGCAGTTGCAGGCCGGCGTGTATGGCACCAGCGAAATGCAGACGCGCTGGGCCGATGCCAGCGGCTCGCTGGTGTGGATGGACAAGCAATTCTTTACCGCCAACCAGGTCAACGATGCCTTCGTGGTGGTGAGTACCGACGGCTTTGCCGGGGTGCCGGTGCGCTACGAAAACCAGGTGGTCGGCGAGACCGATCGCAACGGGCATCTGCTGGTGCCCTGGAGCAGCGCCTACTACCGCGCCAAATACGAGATCGACCCGCTGAACCTGCCGTCCAACGTGCAGGTGCCGAATGTCGAGCAGCGGGTGGCGGTGCGTCGTGGCAGTGGTTACCTGCTGGAATTCCCGGTGCGCCGGGTGATCGCTGCAAGTATCACCCTGGTGGATGCCAGGCATCAGGAGCTGCCGCTGGGCAGCCAGGTGCGCCACGAACAGAGCGGCGGGCTGGCGGTGGTCGGTTGGGATGGCCTGGTGTACCTGGAAAACCTGGCGGCGCATAACACCCTGCAAGTCACCGTCGGCAGCGGGCAGACCTGCCAGGCCAGCTTCGACCTGGATATCACCGAGGAACAGGTGCCCTTGATCGGGCCGCTGGTTTGCCAATGACATAAGGAGTGTGCGTGTGCGGGTCAAGGCGTGGCTGTGGAGACTGTTGCTGTTGGCGAGCCTGGGGACGGCGGCGCAGGCGCAGGGCGCGTGCAGCGCAGTCGCCACCGCGCCGGCGAGCTTTGGTTCGGTGAGTTCGATGACGGTGCGCACCACCGCGCAGGCCAGCTCCACCACCAATGCGGGTCTCAGTTGCACACCGCTGGTGTTGTCGGTGTTGGGCTCGGGCGATCATTTCTACGCAACCGTCACGGGCTCCCCTCAGGGCGGGATGGTCGGGCCGACCGGCGATGTGATCGGCTATTCCATCTACGGCAACAACTCCACGACCTACCCGATAACGCGCGGCACCCGCTTCGACTTTGGCGGCACCGGCGGCATTGCCCAGACCTATGGGCTGGTCTTCGGGCCAGGCACCAAGACCCTGCCCCTGTATTTCGCCAGCCTCACCGGCAGCAATGTGGCGGCGGGCCTGTACAGCGAAACCCTGAGCATTCTCTGGAACTGGGACTATTGCTCCGGCATCAACCTGATCGGTGTCTGCCTGGGGCGCGACACCAAAAGTGGCACCAGTACAGTGACCGTGAGCATGCTGGTAACCAACGACTGCCAGATCACCACACCGCCCATCGCCTTTGGCAGCGCGCCGGTGGTCAGTGGTTTTTCCACCGTGACCGGCCAGGCCAGCGTCAATTGCACCAAGGGCAGTGCCTACACCGTCGGCCTCAGCGATGGCCAGCACCCGGTGAGTGCCGGCGGAAGGCGGCAGATGATTTCCGGTAGCAATTTATTGGCCTACGACATCTTCGTCAGCGCCGGCACCACGCGCTGGGGCAGTGTCGGCGCGGCGCGGCGTGCCAGCGCCACGGCCGACATCAACCCCGGCAACGGCTTGGGCACCGGCAGCCAGGTATTCAACTACAACGCCAGAATCTACACCGACCAGGCCACGCCGCCGGGGGGCACCTATATCGACAATGTGGTGCTGGACGTCGGATTCTAGAACTTCAGCAGCGGCGGGGCCGGCTGGTCGGTCGGGCTGACCACCGCGTAGTTGTAGCCCGCACCAGACCAATACTGCGCCTGCAACCCGTCGGCGCTGCGGCTGCCAGGCGGCAGGAAACCGTTTTCCGGGCCCGGTGGGCGAATGTAGAAACTGATGCGCCGACCTTGCGGGTCTTCATACAGCACCATGGCGGCCGCACCTTGCTCGGTGGTGAGCAGGCGCCCGCTCACCGGGGTGAAGCCCGCCGCGCTCAAGTCCGGCAGGCGGTGGGCCTGGTTGAAATAGCGATCGAGCCAGGCCTGCATCGTGCCGCCGCCCTGGGTGTTGTAGTCGGCGGGCATGATGCCGTCCTGGGCAAACAGGCGGAACGCTTGCATCGCGTCGGCCATCGGCTGCATGGGCGGCTGCGTGGCCTCACGCGCGTGCCAGCCGCCCAGACCGCCCAGGCTCACAGCCAGCAGCAGCACTGCCGCCGTGGCGAAGTGGCGACGCGATTGGTGCTTGATGCGCTGACGAATCAGCGCCGGGTCCAGTTCCGGGTTGGCCGGCTGTTGCAGGGCGCCGCCCAGCGCGGCGCGCAGCAATTGCGCGTCTTGCTGCCAGGCGTGGACCTGGGCCGCGACGTCGGGGTGCGCGGCCAAATAGGTTTCAAGCACGCGGCGATCGCTCTCCGTGAGTTGGTGGTCGACGTAGGCATGCAAATCGCGTTCGCTGGGGGGCAGGCTGATCATTTGAGTATCCGCAGGGAAGGGCTGGCAATTTCGCCATCGCTGAGTTGACGCAGGGCCTGGCGCGCCCGGGACAGGCGCGACATCACGGTGCCGAGGGGCACCTCCAGAATCTCGGCCACCTCCTTGTAGCTCAGGCCCTCGACCGACACCCACAGCAGCAGGGCGCGCTGCTCGGTGTTGAGTTGGTCGAAGGCCTGCAGGGTTGACTGGGCGATCACCGTGCGTTCCACCGACGGCTGCGCATCATCGCGCCCGGTAAAAAATTCCAGCATGCGCGCATACCGGCGGCTGCGGCGGTGGGCATCGAGGAACTGGCGATAGAGGATCGAGAACAGCCAGGCACGCAGGTCACCTTCGGTGCGTTTGTCGCCCCAGCGGGTAATCGCCCGTTCCAGGGTCGACTGCACCAGGTCGTCGGCGCTGCTGGCGTTACGGGTCAGGGACACGGCAAAACGCCGCAGCCTGGGGATGAGTTCACGTAACTGTTCGTCGAGTTCATGCATGGGCATCTGGCTGGTCACTACGCTGGGACTAGAGAGACGTCCGGCGTTGAAGGTTATTCCCTTTGTTTGCAAATAAATCCGCGGCGAGGGAATAGAGCGGATCGGCGTTCGTCTTATTGCTCCGACCTTATGTTCCACCCCTAAGGCCTCTGGCCCTGGAGTTCTTGCATGGTAGATCACTCATCACCGCCCCGTCCTCCGTTGAGCACTGCGAGCCTGATCGCGCGACTCGCGGGGATCGGTGCCGTGGTTGCCGTTGTTGCCGGGGCATTTGCCTACGTCAATGGCACCCTCGACCCACAACGCCTGCGGCCGAAAACCCTGGTCAATGCCCTGGAAACCAATAACGGCGTGCACCCGGGATTCCGCCGTAACCACGCCAAGGGCGTGTGCGTGGCGGGGTACTTCGAGAGCACCGCCGAGGCGCGCGGCTACTCCAGCGCGCAGGTGTTCAGTGCGGCCAGAACCCCGGTGATTGGCCGCCTGGCCCTGCCCAGCGGTAACCCCTACGCGCCGGACAGCAGCGTGCCGATCCGCAGTTTTGCCGTGCAATTCAGTCAGGCCAACGGCCAGCAGTGGCGCACGGGGATGAACAGCATGCCGGTGTTCCCGGTGGGCACGCCCGAGGCGTTCTACCAGATGCTCAAGGCCGGCGCGCCAGACCCGGCCACCGGCAAGCCGAACCCCGCCAGCATGCCGGCGTTTTTCGCCGCCCATCCCGAGACGGCGGCGTTTCTGGCGTGGGTCAAAACCGCCAAGCCTTCGGCCAGCTATGCGACCGAAACCTATAACGGCATCAACGCGTTTTACCTGGTGGGCGCCGATGGCAAGCGCCAGGCCGTGCGTTGGGGCGTGGTGCCCCAGAGCCAGGATGCCCCGGGCGATAACGCGCCGGCGGGCAACGATTTTCTCGAGCAAGATTTGGTGCACCGCTTGGCCGCAGGGCCCGTGCGCTGGCAGTTGAACATGACCCTGGCCAACCCCGGCGACCCGCTGGATGACGCCAGCAAGCCCTGGACCGGCGAGCACAAGGTGCTGAACGCCGGCACCCTGGTTGTGCAAAGCAGCCAGCCGCAGGCGGATGGCGATTGCCGTGACATCAACTTCGACCCGCTGATATTGCCAAGCGGCATCGAAGCCTCAAATGACCCCTTGCTGGCCGCGCGCTCGGCCGCCTACGCCAGTTCATACCTGCGCCGTGCCGGTGAAGTCAGCCCGTTGCACAGCGCCCCTCAGGAGTCGCAGCCATGAATGCCCAACCCCGGTTTTTCGCACCTCTGGCGCGCCTGCTGCACTGGCTGATGGCGCTGATGGTGATCGCCATGCTGTTTATCGGCGCGGGCCTGGCGGCCTCGGTGTCCGAACGGCATGAATGGTTGATTCACCTGCACAAGCCGCTAGGCATCGCGATCCTGGCGCTGGTGATCGTGCGTCTGGTGGTGCGTTTCTCCACGCGCCAACCGCCGCTGCCCGCCGACTTGCCGCTGTGGCAGGTGCTGGCGGCCAAGGCGTCGCATCTGGTGCTGTATGCCTTGATGCTGGTGTTACCACTGCTGGGCTGGGCGATGATTTCGGCGGCGGGTGACCCGGTGATGCTCAGCAGTTCGGTGCAGCTGCCGGCGCTGGTCGGGGCGAATGCACCGTTGTTTGCCGTACTGCGCAAGGCCCATGGGTTTCTGGCTTACCTGCTGTTTCTGACCGTGCTGGTGCACTTGGCAGCGGCGTTGTTCCATGGGTTGATTCGGCGGGATGGGGTGTTACAGAGCATGACCGGTAGCAAGGACTGATGCCGGTCTGATTTGTGGTGAGGGGCTTGTGTGGCGAGCGAGCTCGCTCGCCACAACAAGCCCCATAGCGCTTAGCGCAGCTTATCGACGATATCGGCCACAGTGCTCAGCACGTCCTTGCCCAGTTGTTTCGAGCGATCACCCGACCAACCGGTTTTTGGGTTGGGTGCGTCGTCATTGTCCTTGAACGGCATTTCCAGGGTCAGGGACAGGCAATCGTACTTCTGGCCCACGGCGTTGCAGGCCAGGGTCATATTGGCTTCGCCCGGCAGGTCGCGGGTGTAGCCGTGGGTGGTCTGGAAGTCGCGGGTCAGCGCGCTCAAATGGCGGCGGAAGTGTTTTTCCAGGGCTTCGATACGCGGGGTATAGCCTGGGTTGCCTTCACAGGCGGCCGCGAACACGTAGGGGATTTCTTCGTCGCCGTGAATGTCGAGGAACAGGTCGACGCCGTATTTTTCCATCTGTTGCTGCACGAACAGCACTTCCGGGCTGATCTCCTGACTGGCGTTCTGCCAGGCGCGGTTGAGGTCCTGACCCATCGCGTTGGTGCGTAGGTGGCCGTGGAAGGCGCCGTCCGGATTCATGTTGGGCACCAGGTAGAGGTCAGCCACCGCCAGCAGTTTTTTCAGCTCGGCGTCGCCGTCCTGTTGCAGGCGTTCGATGATGCCTTCCATAAACCATTCGGCCATGTGCTCGCCAGGGTGTTGCTGGGCGATGATCCAAACCTTGCGTCGACCTTCGCCACCTTTGCCACGCCGCAGCAGTTGAATATCGCGGCCCTCAACACTTTTACCGGTGGCGAGCAGCTGGGTACCGGCGCGGTTCAGGGCCTGGTCGATCAGCCAGTCGTGGCGCTCGCGGCTGTAGGGTTCGAAGTAGGCAAACCAGGCGTGCTTCTCACGGGTCTCGAGGCTGATGTGCAGGGTGTCGCCGTCAAAGCGCGTGGGCACTCGAAACCAGTTGATATGGTCGTAGGACGCCACGGCGTTGTAGCCGCTCCACGCGTGGTTGTAGGAAGACTTGCCCGCGTTGCTCAGGCGAACAGTGTGGGTGTGGCCCACGTGCATGCCTTCAGCCTTGAAGTGGAACCATTGGAAATGTTGGCTACGGGTGTCGGGGTTGATCGCCAGCAGCAACTGATAGGCATCGCTGGCATCGAGTACCTGGATATTGCCACTGTCGAAGTCGGTGCTGATCCTGATGGAGGTCAAGGCCACGGTCATAGTCTGGTTGCCTGATTATGAGTGTTGTGGCGGCTATCTTACACAGGAGTCTGGTAAAGGCTGGATGCAAAATTGTTGCAGAGGGGGAGGGGGCGTCGTCCATGACGCGGCCGCAGCTTAGGGTCTATGAGATTGATTCTCAAGCGCTATTTCGTAGAGATGTGGGCTAGAGCGTTCGACTGGCTTTCTTTTGGCGATGGTCATTTGCTACCATGCGCGCCATCGAGCAACACACAGTCTTCATTAGCCTGAAGCCATGCCAGGAAAACTGGCAAAAAAAAGACCCGGCCAAAGAGCCGGGTCAAAAACCGTGATTAGCCTG
>Ga0256410_1000571_pt1 | contig 34641 bp, 29 predicted proteins | sample PhyWR1_FD_185983 | JGI IMG/M metagenome (GOLD analysis project Ga0256410, IMG submission 185983) | Leaf surface microbial communities from wheat plants in UC Gill Tract Community Farm, Albany, California, United States - DLSL W.R1 | ecosystem: Host-associated > Plants > Phyllosphere >... | reverse complement strand
CACAAGCGTAAAGACTGTGAAGAGGTCGGCTTTATTTCCAAGGCCTACGACTTGCCTTCCGAGACCACCCAGCAGGCCCTTACCGACCTGATCGACGGCCTCAACGACGACCCGAAGATCGATGGCATCCTGCTGCAACTGCCATTGCCCGAGCATTTGGACGCCTCCAAATTACTGGAGCGCATTCGGCCCGACAAAGACGTCGACGGTTTCCACCCTTATAACGTCGGCCGCCTGGCCCAGCGCATTCCGCTGCTGCGCCCGTGCACACCAAAAGGCATCATGACCCTGCTGGAAAGCACCGGTGTCGACCTGTATGGCCTCGATGCAGTAGTGGTCGGCGCCTCCAACATCGTCGGCCGCCCGATGGCAATGGAGCTGTTGCTGGCCGGCTGCACCGTGACCGTCACCCACCGCTTTACCAAAGACCTGGCAGGCCACGTCGGCCGCGCCGACCTGGTCGTGGTTGCCGCCGGCAAGCCCGGACTGGTCAAAGGTGAATGGATCAAGGAAGGTGCGATCGTCATCGACGTGGGCATCAACCGCCAGGATGACGGCAAGCTGGTGGGCGACGTGGTGTACGACACCGCCCTGCCCCGCGCTGGCTGGATCACCCCGGTACCCGGTGGTGTCGGCCCGATGACGCGCGCTTGCCTGCTGGAAAACACTCTGTACGCCGCAGAGACCCTGCACGCTTAATAACCAGCCGTACTGAAAAAGCCCTGCTTTATCGCAGGGCTTTTTATTGCCCGCAATAAATCCTGTTTTTTCTTAGTTTTTAAGAACTTTCATCGGGTTCTAGAAGAACATTCGACAGTTTCTGATCCATACTCCTAAAATGTAACGGCATTTATCAAAAAACCGTTCCCGAACGGTATTTCCTTACTTTTTAGCGAGTTCATCCGCGTGAAAATTCGTCTTTCTCTCGTCAGCCTATTATTTGCTTTCACAGGCACCTTTGCGCACGCCGCCGAAACCACCCAGGCCCCGCGTGACACGTCCAAACTGCAAATCGCTTCCGGCAGCGCCATGCTGGTGGACCTGCAAACCAACAAGGTCATCTATTCCAGCAACCCGGACGTGGTCGTCCCCATCGCCTCGGTGAGCAAGTTGATGACTGGTCTGGTGGTATTGGAAGCCAAGCAGAACATGGATGAATACATCGACATCAACATCAAGGACACGCCGGAAATGAAAGGTGTGTTTTCCCGCGTGAAGATCGGCAGCGAGATGCCGCGCAAAGAGATGCTGCTGATCGCGCTGATGTCCTCGGAAAACCGTGCCGCCGCCAGCCTGGCGCACCACTATCCGGGTGGTTACCCGGCATTTATCGCGGCGATGAATGCCAAAGCCAAGGCGTTGGGCATGACCAGCACCCATTACGTCGAGCCCACTGGCCTGTCGATCCACAACGTGTCCACTGCCCGTGACCTGAGCAAACTGCTCGCCGCCGCGCGTCACTACCCGTTGCTGAGCCAGTTGAGCACCACCAAGGAAAAGACCGTGTCGTTCCGCAAGCCCAACTACACCCTGGGCTTCTCCAACACAGACCACCTGATCAACCGCGCCAACTGGGACATCAAGTTGACCAAGACCGGCTTCACCAACCAAGCCGGCCACTGCCTGGTGCTGGTGACCAACATGGGCAACCGCCCGGTGTCGCTGGTAATCCTGGATGCCTTCGGCAAATTCACCCACTTTGCCGATGCCAGCCGTATCCGCAATTGGGTCGAGACCGGCAAGAGCGGTTCGGTGCCGGATGTGGCGCTGCGCTACAAGGCTGACAAGAACCTGAAGAATCGTCCCAACGCCGCCGAAGTACGCCGCTAACCGCAGCCACCTTAATGCAGGAGCTGGCTTGTGTGGGAGCTGGCTTGCCTGCGCTAGCATCACCGCGGTGTAACTGAACCACCCCAGTGCCTGCATCGCGGGCAAGCCCGGCTCCCACAGGTTCCGGTGCACACATTGGCACCTCGGGGCTGGCTGTTACTTTTTCTCCGCCAACACCTTCAGCGCCTGCGCCGCCGCCCGCTCCTGACCGGCTTGAGCCGTCGCATTCGCCGAGTCCCGCCACCGTTGTGCATCCACATTGGCTGGCAACTGGCTCGGGCGCTGGGTGAGGATTGCCCAACTGCCGGCGCTTTTCCATTTGGACTCAAAGTCGCTGAAGCTCATCAACAGACGCCGATCCATTCCCGATCGCAGCAACACTGTGCTTTTTTGCTGGTTGAACCCCACCACGACCACATAGTGCGCATCCGACCACAACCCACCGCCAACCCGCGCCATCACCGGATATCCCGCCGCCACCTGGGCCAGCACTGCCGTCAGCTTGGCATCCAGCGGATACACCATCAGGCCGTAATCACGCGCCAACACCTGCATGTTGCGCTCCAGGTCCGCTTCGCCGCCCGGCAAATGCAGCGGTTTATCCAATAGCCCCGGTGTCATGACAATGCCTTGTTGCGACAGCATGCTGGCTAAAGACGTTGGACCGCCCTGATATGCCTCGCTGCGAAAAGTCGGCACGCCGGTGAGCTCGACACGCTCCGGCAGGCCCGCCAGTCTCGACGGGGTGGAGGAACACGCCGCAAGGCCCAGGGCACACGCGAGGAACAAGGATGTTTTAAGGTTCGACCGTAACCGCAATTTTCGACTCTCTTGATCAACTGCCGGTAAGGGGCCTGATCATAGCCCAATCACGTTTAAGTAGGCGCGGGCTTGCTCGCGAAAAACCTGAGGGTGCCGGGTCAATCCAGATAGCCCGCCTTACCGTTGACGTGTTTCACGCGCAAGCTCGTGCCTACAAAGGTCGTGGATATAGCAAAGAAGTTGGACAGACACGACCATTGGTCAATAGCAGGCAACCGTCAGGTAGCTAGACTGTCCATTGAGAAGACTGTGTGTGCCCCGAGGGGGCGAAAGGAGGCCCGAATGAGCCTTGCAACAACGATTGTCCTGTTGATCTGCGGTTGGCTGGCGGTGGCCGGCGCCATGTTGTGGGGGGTGCTGCGCATCACCCGTCGGCACCATCACCCCCAGGTCAGACCCGCTGCACCCGCCAAACCCCATAAGGTGGCAGCGCATCACGCCTAGCCAGGCATGCAATTGAAGTCCTGAGTCGCCGCCACTTCCTTGCCGTGACCATCCATCAAGGATGCGCGCACGGTGGTGCCCAGGCTCGACTCCACCAGGGTGTAGTGCTCACCCGCCTTGAAGTGCTTGTACTCGACCCGCCCTTGGCAGTCCTGCTGGTTGTCGTCGCCTGGCTCTTCCTCGAACAGCGTTACATCCAGGCGATGGTCTCCCGGCGTCACTTCGAAGAAACGTCCGTCATCCACGCGATGACCGTCCACGCGCTCAGCCATCAGGTCGTTGGGGGCTTCTTCTTTCAAACCGATCCACGCTTCGCTCGGGTCCGCCTTGGGGATCGGGCCGGCGCACGCCGACAACAACAGCACAGCACCGAGGGCGGGGATCAACAAAAGAGGTTTGAGTGACATGGCAGGGCTCCAAAGAAGGACTATGTGTCCGGTGGGCTACAAGCTTGAGGAGCCACCCTGTGTAGAACAAATGAATACATATGAAACGATCTTCAGCCCCTTCCTAAATGTTCCTTCACCTGACTGAAAGGTGCGTGTTAGGTGGGTCGCGTGAGACTGCCGGGGTTTGCAATCCTGCTCCTTTCGGAGGTTTCACGCATGCTCGGGCTGGTAAAGACCGCACTGCAAAAGCCGTACACGTTTATCGTGTTGGCCATATTCATCTGCATCATCGGGCCGATGGCGGCCCTGCGTACCCCCACTGACGTTTTCCCGGACATCGGCATCCCCGTGGTTGCCGTGGTCTGGCAGTACAACGGCCTGTCGCCGGACGCCATGGCCGGTCGGGTGATCTATACCTACGAACGCTCCCTGAGCACCACCGTCAACGACATCGAACACATCGAGTCGCAATCCCTGCCCGGCATGGGCATCGTCAAGATCTTCTTCCAACCCGGCGTGGATATCCGCACCGCCAACGCCCAGGTGACGGCGGTGTCACAAACCGTGCTCAAGCAGATGCCGCCAGGCATCACGCCGCCGCTGATCCTCAACTACAGCGCCTCCACGGTGCCAATCCTGCAAATGGCGTTCTCCAGCCCCAGCCTCTCGGAAGCAAAGATCCGCGACTTGGTGCAGAACAACATTCGCCTGCCCCTGAGCGCCCTGCCCGGTCTGGCCATGCCCACACCGATGGGTGGCAAGCAACGCCAGATCACCTTGGACCTCGACCCACAGGCGTTGGCTGCCAAAGGCTTGTCAGCCCAGGACGTGGGCAACGCCCTGGCGTTGCAGAACCAGATCATCCCGGTGGGCACCGCCAAACTCGGCCCCAACGAATACACGATCCTGCTCAACAACAGCCCCAAGGCCATTGATGAGCTCAATGACCTGCCGATCAAGACCGTCGACGGCGCGCTGATCACCATCGGCCAAGTCGCCCACGTGCGGGATGGTTCGCCGCCACAGACCAATATCGTGCGCGTCGACGGTCACCGTGCGGTACTGATGCCGGCACTGAAAAACGGCAGCATCTCCACCCTGTCGATTATCGACGGCATCCGCCAGATGCTGCCGCGTATCAACGAAACCCTGCCGCCGTCGCTGAAGACCTCGTTGCTGGGTGACGCCTCGGTGTTCGTCAAGCAATCCGTGGGCAGCGTGGCCCAGGAGGGTATCATCGCGGCGTTGCTGACCAGTGCGATGATCCTGCTGTTCCTCGGCAGCTGGCGCTCCACGATCATTATCGCCGCATCGATTCCCCTGGCAGTGCTGTCGGCCATCGCGCTGCTGGCGGTCAGCGGGCAAACCCTCAACGTGATGACCCTCGGCGGACTGGCGTTGGCAGTGGGGATCCTGGTGGACGATGCCACGGTGACCATCGAGAACATCAACTGGCACCTGGAGCAAGGCAAGGCGGTGAAGACCGCGATCCTCGACGGCGCCGCGCAGATAGTCGGACCGGCGTTCGTCTCGCTGCTGTGTATCTGCATCGTGTTCGTGCCGATGTTCCTGTTGCAAGGCATCGCCGGCTACCTGTTCCGGCCGATGGCCCTGGCGGTGATCTTTGCCATGGCCAGCTCGTTCATTCTCTCGCGCACACTGGTGCCGACCCTGGCGATGTTCCTGCTCAAGCCCCATGTACCGGAGCAAGGCGCGGGCCATCACCCGGAAGATGAATTCATCAACCACCACGAGGGCGAGCAGCACACCCAACAACGCAATGCCGTGCTGCAAGGGGTGCTGAACTTCCAGCAGGGCTTCGAGCGGCACTTCTCGAATATCCGCGACACGTACCATGGCCTATTGACGTTGGCGCTGGGCAATCGCAAGCGCTTTATCGTCGGTTTCCTCGCCTGCGTGCTCGCGTCGTTCCTGCTGCTGCCCAGTCTGGGCCAAGACTTTTTCCCGGCCACCGACGCCGGCGCCCTGGCCCTTCACGTGAGGTTGCCGCTGGGCACGCGCATTGAAGAAAGCGCAGCCGCGTTCGACCGTATCGAAGCGCGGATTCGAGAGGTGATTCCTGCCGAGGAACTCGACACTATCGTCGACAATATCGGCATCCCGCTCAGCGGCATCGACATGGCCTACAGCAGCAGCGGCACCATCGGCCCGCAGGACGGCGATATCCAGGTCACGCTGAAAAAAGACCACGCGCCCACCGCCGACTACGTGAAGAAGCTGCGTGAAGCCCTGCCGCAAAGTTTCCCCGGCAGCCACTTCGCGTTTCTACCAGCAGACATCAGCAGCCAGATCCTCAACTTCGGCGCCCCGGCCCCGCTGGACGTGAAAATATCCGGGCGCAGCGATGAAGAAAACCGGGCCTATGCGGTGGAACTGGAGCGACGACTGCAACATGTACCGGGCATTGCCGACCTGCGAATCCAGCAGTCCACCGGCTATCCGTCCCTGCAGGTAAACGTCGACCGCCTGCGCGCCAATGGCCTGGGCATCACCGAGCGTGACGTGACCAACAGCATGGTCGCCTCCCTGGCCGGCAGCTCCCAAGTGGCCCCGACCTTTTGGCTCAATCCGGCCAACGGCGTGTCGTATTCAATCGTCGCCGCGACGCCGCAATACCGTCTCGACAGCTTGCCGTCACTGGAAGCCTTGCCGGTGACCGGCGCGGGTGGTCAGTCGCAGATCCTCGGCGGTGTGGCAAGTATTTCCAGGGTGGAAAGCCCCGCGGTAGTGACCCACTACAACATCGAACCGACCCTGGACCTGTACGCCAACGTGCAAGGCCGCGACCTCGGCGGCGTGGCCCGCGATGTGCAAAAGGTACTGGATGACACCGCGGCCATGCGCCCCAAAGGCGCAGTGATCAGCCTGCATGGGCAGATCGATGCGCTGCATGAAGCCTTCAGTGGCTTGAGCTTCGGCCTGCTCGGTGCTGTGGTGCTGATCTACCTGCTGATCGTGGTCAACTTCCAGTCCTGGGCCGATCCGTTCGTGATCATCACGGCGTTACCGGCCGCACTGGCGGGAATCGTGTGGATGCTGTTCCTCAGCGGCACCTCGCTGTCGGTGCCGGCACTGACCGGCGCCATCCTGTGCATGGGGGTGGCCACCGCCAACTCGATCCTGGTGGTGAGTTTCTGCCGTGAACGCCTGGCCGAACACGGCGATGCACTCAAAGCCGCGATGGAGGCCGGTTATACGCGTTTCCGCCCGGTGTGCATGACCGCCCTGGCAATGATCATCGGCATGCTGCCCCTGGCCATTTCCGAGGAACAAAACGCCCCCCTTGGCCGGGCTGTGATCGGTGGGTTGATCTTCGCCACCATCGCCACCCTGCTGTTTGTACCCGTGGTCTTCAGTCTGATCCACGGGCGCCACCCAACTCGCGCTGTTGCAGGAGAAACCCCACATGTCGTCTGATCACAAACCCTCGCGCAAGCGTCTGATGCTCATGGGTGTCGGCGGCCTGACCCTGGCCGCCCTGTTGGTCGCCAATGGCCTGCATGCCCGCACGCTGCACGAACAATCGGTCACCGCCTGGACAGAGACTGCAGCGATCCCGCAAGTGCGGGTGTTCCAACCGCAACAGAACGCCGCCGGCGACACCCTGCGCTTGCCGGCGCACCTGGAAGCCTGGAGCAAGGCGCCCATCCATGCCCGCGTCAGCGGCTACCTGAAGGACTGGAAAGCCGACATAGGTACGCAGGTGAAAGCCGGGCAAATCCTGGCCGAAATCGACAGCCCGGACCTGGACCAGCAAATGGCGCAAACCCACGCCCGGCTGATTCAGGAACAGGCCAACGCACGCCTGGCGCAAACCACCGCCACGCGCTGGCAAAACCTGATCGCCAGCCACTCGGTATCACGCCAGGAAGCCGATGAGAAAACCTCCAACGCTGCAGCCGCCAAGGCCAATGCCGAAGCCGCCGCTGCCGACTATGCGCGGCTGTCCGCACTGGAAAGCTACAAAACCATCCGCGCACCATTCGCCGGCACCATCACCGCACGCAACACCGATATCGGCCAGTTGATCAAGGCCGATACCGACAGTGACCCGGAATTGTTCAACATTGCCGACACCCATCAATTGCGTCTGTACGTACCGGTGCCGCAGAACTACGCGGCGGTCATCCATCCCGGCCTTGAAGCTGAACTGACGGTGCCCGAGCATCCCGGCGAGCACTTCAAGGCGCGCCTGATCGGCGACTCCACCGCCATCGACCGCCGCTCCGGCACCCTGCTTGCGCAGTTCGTTGCGGACAACCCCAACGGTGAATTGCTGCCCGGTGACTACGCCGAAGCGACGCTGCCGATTCCGGCGGACACCCATGGCGTGAGCATTCCGGCCAGCGCCCTCATTTTTCGCGCCCAAGGTACTCAGGTCGCTGTGCTTGACGCGCACAATCATGTGCATCTGCAAACCATCCACATCGGCCTGGATCTCGGTGAACGCCTGGTGATCGACCAGGGCCTGAAACCGGTCGATCGTGTAGTCGACAACCCGCCCGACGCCCTGCGTGAAGGTGACCCGGTGCAACTGGCCGATGCCTCGGGAGGTGCGCATGCGCCCAAGGCTTAAACCTCTCACTGCCTTGATGCTGCTGGCATTGCAGGGTTGCTCCATGGCCCCAACCTACCAGGTGCCTGCGGTTGACTTGCCCGCCGGCTACCGCGAACAGACCAGCGACGGCCCGTGGCACAGCGCGCAACCGTCCGACCAACTGGCGCCCGAGTGGTGGACGCTCTACAACGATTCGCGCCTGAACGACCTGCAACAGCAACTGCTCAAGGCCAACCCGGATTTGGCCGCGGCACTGGCGCATTTCGATGCGTCCCAGGCGTATGCCAGCCAACTGCATGCCGGGCTGTTCCCGCAGATCACTGCCAGCGCGCAACCGTTGCGCCAGCGGCAATCGGATTCGCGACCGCTGAGGGGCGATACGCAACCCTCGGTGTACAACAGCAATACCGCGGGCTTTTCACTGAGCTACGACCTGGACCTGTGGGGCAAAATCCGCAACCAGGTCGCGGCGGGCGATGCCCAGGCGCAGGCATCCGGCGATGACTTGGCGGTGGCACGCCTGAGCCTTCAGCATCAGTTGGCGACGTTGTATGTGCAGCTCAATGGGCTGGATGCGCAGGCGCGTATTCTCGACCGTTCGCTGGATGATTTCCGCCAGGCGCTACAGCTGACCCGTAGCCGCTATGAAGGCCAGATTGCCTCGGAGCTGGACCTTACACGCGCGCAGAATCAACTGGCCGAAGCCAAGGCGCAATGGGATGAAATACGCGGGCAGCGCAACCTGACCGAGCATGCGATTGGTGAGCTGGTGGGTGTGGCCGCCAGTGATTTTTCATTGTCGCCGAGCCCGCAATTGATCTCCTTGCCGGGGATACCCTCGCAATTGCCAAGCCACCTGCTGCAACGCCGCCCGGACATTGCAGCGGCAGAGCGACGGGTGTTTGCGGCCAACGCCAACATCGGCGTGGCCAAGGCGGCGTGGTACCCGGATTTCAGTCTGACGGGGTTGATTGGCGGGCAGACGCAAGGGGTCGGCAACCTGCTGTCCGCCGGCAATCGCTATTGGGCATTGGGGCCATTGGTCAACTTGCCGATCTTCGATGGCGGTCGCCTAAGTGCCAACGAACGCCAAGCCAAGGCCGAGTTTGAAGAGGCATCGGCGCACTACCGCAGCCAGGTGCTGAAAGCCGTGCGCGAAGTGGAGGACAACCTGGCTCAGCTGCGCGACTTGCAGCAAGAGGCACAGGATGAGCAGGCAGCGGCGGATGCGGCACAGCACACTCAATCGCTGGCGATGAACAGCTACCAGGCCGGGGCCGTGAGCTACCTGGACGTGGTGACCGCGCAGACGGCAGCGCTGCAGGCGCAACGGACCTTGCAGGCGGTGCAGACACGGCAACTGCAAGCCAGTGTAGGGTTGGTGACTGCGCTCGGCGGGGGTTGGCACGCATCGAATTAAATGTGGGAGCTGGCTCGCCTGCGATGCCGGTGAGCCAGTCGCCGAATCAACGGGTTGATGCCCCCTTTCGCAGGCAAGCCAGCTCGCACTTTCCTGATTGTGGGGAATCAAGGAGTCAACGTTGACTCGCTCACTTGCGGCCGGCTATCAAGATAAACACTGACCGCGGTGTAATCGCTGCCATTGGCATGTCGATACAGCGTACGGCTGTGGTAGTCCGAAACATCCCCCGCCACCGAGACAGTGATCGTTTGGCCTTGCACCTCAATCTTTGCCGATGCGTCACGCGTAATCAAAAATGGACTGGCACCTTCCAAAGCAGACAATACTTCTGTGTCAGTCCCAAAGGTGCGATAGACGTAGTATCGGTAGGTGAACGGAACAGTTGCCCCTCCACGATCATCCTTCACACCCTAGACGGACGCGTCATTGCTCAGAGGCGTGCGGAGTACAACCTCTGTCAATTGCGGGCGACTTGGCGAAAGAAGCCAGCCGCCGCCGATATACACCAAGCATAGCGCCAGCAGGATCGTGGTAACGATTGAGTAAAGCGACTTTTTAGTAGTTCCTGAATCTGGCATACGAAGGTTTGGGACATGTCTTTCGGGCCCGCCCTCGACAACGAAACCCTGCTGGTCAATGCCTCTCAGGATCTTGAATCCATCAATGCCATTGCCGCGAACCCGGTTTTTGAAGTCGATGGTCCGCAACGCAGTGTGGTGCGGGGGATTTGTCGGAGGGTGGAGGGCGTGCAGCTGTTGGTGGATCGAGTCGCAGATGGCACCAACGAGGCAATCTCCCAGTAACAGCATCGTCTGTCAGGGCGGCAAGCCCGGCTCCCACATTTTTAAGCTGTGAAGCCTTTCAAATGTGCGAGCTGGCTTGCCTGCGATTGCAGTGGACCAATCAGTAAACACCTAACTGAACCGCCGGGTTTCAGGCAGCGAGTTTGCCGTTGGCGATGGCTGCCGAGGCGGCGACCATGGCGCGCAGCAGCACCGCACACCCTGCCGCCAGGTCATCAGGTGCGGCATTCTCGATTTCGTTATGGCTGATGCCACCCTCACACGGCACAAAGATCATCCCTGCCGGACCGAGTTCGGCAACGAAGATCGCGTCGTGCCCTGCCCCGCTGACAATGTCCATGTTCGACAGGCCCAGGCCATTCGCCGCATTGCGCACAGCGTCCACGCAGCCTTTGTCGAAATACAGCGGCGGGAAGTCTGCGGTGGGTTCCATCTCGAAACTGAGTCCATGTTTGGCGCAGGTGTCTTCAATGACCTTGCGCACCTGCGCAATCATCGAATCCAGACGTGCCGGTTCCAGGTGCCGGAAGTCCAAGGTCATGCGCACTTCGCCTGGAATGACGTTGCGTGATCCCGGATAAGCCTGCAGGCAACCCACCGTCCCGCACGCATGAGGCTGGTGCCCCAGTGCCGCTGCGTTCACCGCCGCTACCACTGCCGCCGCGCCCACCAAGGCATCCTTGCGCAGGTGCATCGGCGTTGGTCCCGCATGCGCTTCAACTCCACGCAGTTTCAGGTCAAACCACTTCTGCCCGAGTGCGCCGAGCACCACGCCGATGGTTTTCTGCTCGTCCTCAAGAATCGGGCCCTGTTCGATGTGCGCCTCGAAATACGCACCCACTTTATGACCGCTTACCGCGCGCGAGCCCGCATAGCCAATCGCATTCAGCGCGTCGCCGACACTGACGCCATCCACATCCACCTTGGCCAAGGTGTCCGCCAAGGTGAATTTCTCGGCAAACACCCCCGAGCCCATCATGCACGGCGGAAAGCGCGAGCCTTCCTCATTGGTCCACACCACCACTTCCAGCGGCGCCTCGGTTTCTACCTTCAAATCATTGAGGGTGCGCAGCACTTCCACGCCGGCGAGTACGCCAAAGCAACCGTCAAACTTGCCACCGGTGGGCTGGGTGTCGATGTGGCTGCCGGTCATCACCGGTGGAAGGTTGGGATTGCGGCCGGGGCGCCGCGCGAAGATATTGCCGATGCCGTCGATGGTGACCGTGCAACCGGCTTCTTCGCACCACTTTACAAACAGGTCGCGGGCTTTGCGGTCGAGGTCGGTAAGCGCCAGGCGGCACACGCCGCCCTTGGGGGTGGCGCCAAGTTTGGCCAGGTCCATCAGCGACTGCCACAAGCGGTCGCGGTTGATGTGCTGATGGGTCGATTGCAGAACGTCGAGGGCAGCGTTCATGGGGATCTCCTCAGGCTACATTTCTTATGAATTGACTCACTCAACTGTGAGAGCTGGCGTGTGTGGGAGCTGGCTTGCCTGCGATACAGGCGGCTCGGTATTTCTGCCGAACTGAGGTGATGCAATCGCAGGCAAGCCAGCTCCCACATTGGCCGTGTTTACAGAGGTGACTTGGCGGCAACGGGGCTGATGCCACGCCTGGCATTCAGGCCGTAATACAACAACCCGCCCAAGGCCGAACCGGTAAACCAGCCATAGCTGTAGAACCAGCTGAACGCATCACTGCCCAGCGACAGCAAGGTCAGCACCACCGGCACGCCAAAGGCGATAAAGCCGCTCCAGTTCCACGCCGGGTACACGTCGTCGCGGTACAGACCGGCCAGGTCCAGTTGCTGTTTGCGGGTGATGAAGTAGTCCACCACCATGATCCCGGCGATCGGGCCCAGCAGGCTTGAGTAGCCCAGCAACCAGTTGGAATACACGGTTTCCAGGCTCACATCCGAGACGATCAAGCCGAGTTTTTTCAGCAGTTCATGGCCCATCAGCACCAACCCCACCAAACCGGTGAGGATCACCGCCGTGGTGCGGTTGATCAGCTTCGGCGCAATGTTCTGAAAGTCATTGGTGGGCGAGACGATGTTCGCCGCGGTGTTGGTGGACAAGGTCGCGACGATGATCAGCGCCATGGCCACGGCCACCCACACCGGGCTCTGGATATGCCCGATCAGGGTCACCGGATCGGACACGCTCACCCCGACCAGCTTGACCGAGGCAGCAGTCATGATCACGCCGAGGGCGGCGAACAGGAACATGGTCAGCGGCAAACCGAAGATCTGCCCGAGGATCTGGTCCTTCTGGCTTTTGGCGTAGCGGCTGAAGTCAGGAATATTCAAGGACAAGGTAGCCCAGAACCCCACCATCGCCGTCAGGCCAGCCATGAAGTAGCCCGTGAGGCTCGCACCTTCTGGACGCTTGGCCGGGATGGCCATCAGCTCGCTGAGGGACACATTGGGCATCGCCCATACCAGCAGGCCGATGCCCACCGCCACCAGCAGCGGCGCGGACAGGGTTTCCAAGCGCTTGATCGACTCGGCGCCACGTAACACCACCCACAGATTCAGGCACCAGAACATCATGAAACCGATCACTTCACCGGTGCCGCCTAGGGACTTCCACCCCTCGAAAATCGAGCCCAGGAACAGGTGAATCGCCAGCCCGCCAAACATCGTCTGGATACCAAACCAGCCACAGGCCACAAGCGCCCGGATCAGGCACGGCACGTTGGAACCCAGGATGCCGAACGACGAGCGCAACAAGACCGGGAACGGTATGCCGTACTGGGTGCCGGGGAAGGCGTTGAGGGTCAACGGAATCAGCACCACGATGTTGGCCAGCAGGATCGCCATCAGCGCTTCCCCCACCGACAGACCGAAGTACGCGGTGAGTACCCCGCCCAAGGTATAAGTGGGCACGCAGATCGACATGCCGACCCACAGCGCGGTGATGTGCCACTTGTTCCAGGTGCGTTCATGCACCTTGGTCGGTGCCATGTCGTGGTTATAGCGGGGGCTGTCGAGGACGTCGGGGCCGGCGTCGAGTTCGTACAGGCCGTTGCGTTCAATGACTTGCGATCTGTTCTGTTGCATGGCCGCTCCACGGTTTTTTCGAATTATTGTTGCTCGCCTGCAAGGTGTGTGCAGGTGGCCGGAGTACCTCGTAAACAACATGACATCACGGGCCCGGCCAGCCGCCACTGCACTCAATATCCGTGCCGACAACCGTTACCGCACCCACACCGCTTATATAACTTGCTGATGTTTATCAGCTTTCCGAGTGAGCCTTCGGAACTTGCCGCTTTACTCAGGCTAACTAAAGCGAAAGTTGGCCGAACCATCAGGACTCAATCTGGTGCAACACAATTATTTTTATTTTCCCGCCCCGTCAAGAGGCAAGTCTCAAGCGTCTGATTTGCAATAAGAAATGTTGCTCAATTTAAGAACCTGTCAAGTGCGTCAAAATGGTGAGTGCACGCTACATTTTGGTGAATTTCATTTTTTATCCTTAATAATCAACTAGTTATCATTGATATAAGCTTATGAAAAATCTTCTTGCTCAATCGAAAAACTCGGGCTAGTTTCTATTCCTGTCACCGATGACAGGAATTAATCGATCATCGGTAAGCAGCATTACAACATTTAGAACTGGCACAAGCCGGTCAAGCCTGTGAGGAACTCGACATGTCGCTGTTGATCCGTGGCGCCACCCTTGTTACCCATGATGAAAGTTATCGCGCCGATGTGTTATGCGCGGGCGGTCTAATTCGGGCTATTGGTACGAATCTGGATATTCCCGCCGGTACTGAAATACTCGATGGCAGCGGCCAATACCTGATGCCCGGCGGCATCGACCCTCATACCCATATGCAACTGCCCTTCATGGGCACTGTGGCCAGTGAAGACTTTTTCAGTGGCACGGCGGCAGGTCTGGCGGGCGGCACCACATCGATCATCGACTTTGTGATTCCCAACCCACAGCAATCCCTGTTGGAAGCGTTTCACCAGTGGCGCGGCTGGGCGGAAAAATCCGCTTCAGACTACGGCTTCCACGTAGCGATCACTTGGTGGAGCGAACAGGTACGTGAAGAAATGGCCGAGTTGGTGAGTCAGCACGGCATCAACAGCTTCAAGCACTTCATGGCCTACAAGAACGCAATCATGGCGGCGGACGACACCTTGGTCGCCAGCTTCGAACGCTGCCTGGAACTGGGCGCGGTGCCCACCGTGCATGCGGAAAACGGCGAGCTGGTGTACCACCTGCAACGCAAGCTGATGGCCCAGGGCATCACCGGGCCCGAGGCGCATCCGCTGTCGCGCCCTTCGCAAGTCGAGGGCGAAGCGGCCAGCCGCGCAATCCGCATCGCCGAGACCATCGGCACGCCGCTCTATCTGGTGCATGTGTCCACCAAAGAGGCGTTGGATGAAATCACCTACGCCCGCAGCAAAGGCCAACCGGTCTATGGCGAAGTCCTCGCCGGCCACCTGCTGCTGGACGACAGCGTCTACCAGCACCCGGACTGGCAGACCGCCGCCGGTTACGTGATGAGCCCGCCGTTCCGCCCACGCGGGCATCAGGAAGCGCTGTGGCACGGCCTGCAATCCGGCAACCTGCACACCACTGCCACCGACCACTGCTGCTTTTGCGCCGAGCAAAAAGCCGCCGGCCGTGACGACTTCAGCAAAATCCCCAACGGCACCGCCGGCATCGAAGACCGTATGGCCTTGTTGTGGGATGAAGGGGTCAACACCGGGCGCCTGTCGATGCAGGAGTTTGTCGCGCTGACCTCCACCAACACTGCGAAGATCTTCAATCTCTACCCGCGCAAAGGTGCGATCCGTGTGGGCGCGGATGCCGACCTGGTGCTGTGGGACCCCGAGGGGACGCGGACCATTTCCGCCAAGACCCACCATCAGAAAGTCGACTTCAACATCTTCGAAGGCAAGACCGTGCGCGGCGTGCCGAGCCATACCATCAGCCAGGGCAAGCTGGTCTGGGCCGATGGCGACCTGCGCGCCGAGCGCGGGGCCGGGCGGTATGTAGAGCGGCCGACGTACCCGCCGGTGTTCGAGCAGTTGAGCAAGCGCGCAGAGCGTTCCAGGCCCACTGCTGTGAAGCGCTGAAAACGGCCTTAGGCCTGTCGCGGGCAAGCCCGGCTCCCACATTTTAACCCTGTGAACCCGATGCATGTGGGAGCTGGCTTGCCTGCGAAGAGGCCAGCACAGGCAACAAAAAAACCAATGCCCATCAGAGGCAGCACCTCAATCACCGTGAGGCCAAAACCGTGATCCAGACCCTGACCCACCTCCCCCATCCCCACGAAGACGGGGCCACCCTCGCCAGCCATTTCACCGACCTGGCACCGCCTCTCAACGCCCGCCAGGCACAACTGGAAGCCTCGCGCTGCCTGTATTGCTACGACGCGCCGTGCGTGAATGCGTGCCCCAGCGAAATCGACATCCCGTCGTTTATCCGCAACATCCACACCGAAAACGTACAAGGCGCGGCGCAAAAAATCCTCTCGGCCAACATTCTCGGCGGCAGTTGCGCCAGGGTCTGCCCCACCGAGATCCTCTGCCAGCAAGCCTGCGTGCGTAACAACGCTGAAGAATGCGCGCCGGTGCTGATCGGTCTGTTGCAACGTTATGCCGTCGACAATGCACACTTCACCGAGCACCCCTTCCACCGCGCAGCCTCGACCGGCAAGCGTATCGCCGTGGTGGGTGCAGGCCCTGCGGGACTGGCCTGCGCCCACCGCAGCTCCTTGCACGGCCATGACGTGGTGATTTTCGAGGCCCGGGAAAAAGCCGGCGGCCTGAATGAATACGGGATCGCCAAGTACAAACTGGTGGATGACTTCGCGCAGAAGGAGCTGGATTTTCTGCTGCAAATCGGCGGCATCGAGATTCGTCACGGCCAGCGCCTCGGCGATAACCTGACCCTCAGCGAACTGCATCAGCAATTCGATTCGGTGTTCCTCGGCCTCGGCCTGGCCGCGAGCAAACAGCTCGGCCTGCCCCACGAAGACGCCCCCGGCCTGCTCGCCGCCACCGACTACATCCGCGAACTGCGCCAGGCCGACGACCTGACCCAACTGCCCCTGGCCAATCGCTGCATCGTGCTCGGCGCCGGCAACACCGCCATCGACATGGCCGTGCAGATGGCCCGTCTCGGTGCCCACGATGTGAACCTCGTCTACCGCCGTGGCCTGGCGGACATGGGCGCCACCCACCATGAACAGGACATCGCCAAGGCCAACCAGGTACGCCTGCTGACCTGGGCCCAGCCAGAGGAGGTGCTGCTGGACGATCAGGGCCATGTGCGCGGCATGCGCTTCCTGCGCACGCGCATGGAAAACGGCCGTCTGCTCCCGACCGGCGAAACCTTCGACCTGGCTGCCGATGCGATCTTCAAGGCCATCGGCCAGGGTTTCGACAACGAGGCACTGCACGATCCGCTGGCCCAGCAGTTGCACCGTGTCGGTGAAAGGATTTTCGTCGACGAACAGCTGCGCACCAGCATTCCCGGTGTGTACGCGGGTGGCGATTGCGTCAGCCTCGGCCAGGACCTCACCGTGCAGGCCGTGCAACACGGCAAGCTGGCCGCCGAGGCCATGCACGCCCAACTCATGTTGAATGCGGAGGCTGCGTAATGGCCGATCTCTCGATTGTATTTGCCGGTATCAAAGCCCCCAACCCGTTCTGGCTGGCCTCCGCGCCGCCCACCGACAAGGCTTACAACGTGGTGCGCGCCTTCGAGGCCGGCTGGGGTGGCGTGGTCTGGAAAACCCTTGGCGAAGACCCTGCTGCGGTCAACGTGTCGTCACGCTACTCGGCGCACTACGGTCCCAACCGTGAAGTGATGGGCATCAACAATATCGAGCTGATCACGGACCGCTCCCTGGAGATCAACCTGCGGGAAATCACCCAGGTGAAAAAGGATTGGCCCGACCGCGCGCTGATCGTGTCGCTGATGGTGCCGTGCGTCGAGGAGTCCTGGAAAACAATCCTGCCGCTGGTGGAAGCCACCGGCTGCGACGGTATCGAACTGAACTTCGGCTGCCCCCACGGCATGCCCGAACGCGGCATGGGCGCGGCGGTAGGCCAGGTGCCGGAGTATGTGGAACAGGTGACGCGCTGGTGCAAAACCTATTGCTCGCTGCCGGTGATCGTCAAGCTCACGCCGAACATCACCGACATTCGCGTGGCGGCGCGGGCCGCGTATCGCGGCGGCGCGGATGCGGTGTCGCTGATCAACACCATCAACTCCATCACCAGCGTCGACCTGGAACGCATGGTCGCGCTGCCGGTGGTGGGCACCCAAAGTACCCACGGCGGTTATTGCGGTTCGGCGGTCAAGCCGATCGCGCTGAACATGGTCGCCGAAATCGCCCGCGACCCGCAGACCCAGGGCCTGCCGATCTGCGGCATTGGTGGCATCGGCAACTGGCGTGACGCGGCGGAGTTTGTAGCCCTGGGCTGCGGCGCGGTGCAGGTGTGCACGGCGGCGATGCTGCATGGGTTTCGGATTGTGGAGGAGATGAAGGACGGACTATCGCGATGGATGGACAGCCAAGGCTACAACAGCCTGCAGGACTTTTCCGGGCGTGCGGTGGGCAACACGACGGACTGGAAGTACCTGGATATCAACTATCAAGTCATTGCGAAGATCGATCAGGAAGCCTGCATTGGCTGCGGACGTTGCCACATTGCCTGTGAGGACACGTCGCACCAGGCCATCGCCAGTTTGAAACAGGCGGATGGCACGCATAAATACGAGGTGATCGATGATGAGTGCGTGGGCTGCAACCTGTGTCAGATCACCTGCCCGGTGGCGGACTGTATCGAGATGGTGCCGATGGACACAGGCAAGCCGTTCTTGAATTGGACGCAGGATCCGAGGAATCCCTACCGCGAAGCTGTGTAGCCCTTCAGGCCGCCTTCGCGAGCAAGCCCGCTCCCACATTCGACCGCATTCCTCCAGATAGAATGCAGTCGAATGTGGGAGCGGGCTTGCTCGCGAAGAGGCCATCAGCCTCGCCCCGTCAAGGCTCCAGCCCAATCCCCCGCAAGATCACACTCGTCACCGTCTGTATTGCCTTCTCAAACTGCATATCCGACAACGGCTGGTGCTCATTCAGGATCTTCACCTGATGATCAAAGTCGGCATAGTGCTGGGTCGAGGCCCAGATCATGTACAGCAGGCTCGACGGTTCCACCGGCAGGATGCGTTTGTCTTCCACCCACTGGCGAATTTTCGCTTCCTTCATCTTGGCCCAGTCGTACAGGCTTTCATCCAATGCCTCACCAAGCGTCGGCGCGCCGTGGATGATTTCATTGGCCCAGACTTTCGAGCCATAGGGCCGGGTGCGCGAGCGTTGCATCTTGGCGCGGATGTAACTGCTGAGCACCACCCGCGGGTCATCGAAGGTCTCAAAACTCAAGGCGTCCTGCTTCCACACCTCCAGCAGATCGAACAGCACCGCGCTGTACAGCTCGCTTTTGGTGGTGAAGTAGTAATGCAGGTTGGAGCGCGGCAGTTGCACTTCTTCGGCGATATCCGCCATGGCGGTACTGCCATAGCCTTTTTCGGCGAAGATTTTCTCCGCCGCCAGCAGGATTTTCTCGACGTTGACCCGACGAATTCCGATCTTGTGATTGCCCATAAGGGCTCCCTGACAACAACTTGGCTTAAAGACTACCATCGGCTCTAGATCGCGGCGACAGCCCATAATGAAACTTCTGACGCGAACCTTTCCCCTGGAAATCGGATTGGTTAGGATCGCGGTCCCCATGAAGGATCATCGCAATGACTATTCGACCCCGCGTGCCCACCGACGACCCCGTGCTGGGAGCACTGTGGGAGCGCTCGGTACGCGCCACCCATGATTTCCTCCCCGAGGATGACATCCAACGTCTGCTGCCCCTGGTGCGCGACACCTACCTGCCAATGCCCGCGCTGGATGTGTGGGTGTATGAAGACCCACACGGCATCGCCGGTTTCATCGGCACCGGTGGGCACAACGTGGAAATGCTGTTCATCGAGCCCGACCGCCGTGGCCAGGGCATCGGCCGCCAGTTGCTGGACCACGCCCGCGCCCGTCACGACACGCTAACGGTGGACGTGAACGAACAAAACCCCCAAGCCGTGGGCTTCTATCTGCATTATGGTTTTATCCAGGTCGCGCGCTCGCCGCTGGATGGCGAAGGCAAGCCCTTTCCGTTGCTGCACATGGCTTTACCGACTCCTGACCCCGAAGGTATTGAACAATGTTGATCAAGAAAAGCCTCACCACCGTCGCCCTGCTCGCCTCCCTGCTGGGTGCATCTGCCGCATTCGCCCACGCGCACCTCAAAAGCGCCGAACCGGCGGCCGACAGCAGCGTCGCCGCGCCTAAAGACCTGCGCCTGACCTTCAGCGAAGGCGTCGAGGCCACCTTTACCAAGGTGTCCCTGAGCAAGGACGGCACCGAAGTTGCGATCAAGGGCCTGGAAACCTTAGGAGCCGACAAGAAAGTCCTGGTAGTCACCCCGGCCGCACCACTGGCCGCCGGTAACTACACAGTGGTGTGGAACGCGGTTTCGGTCGACACCCACAAGAGCAACGGTGAGTACAGCTTCAAGGTCGGCCAATAACCCATGGCGACGCTGCTGGTGCTGTGCCGCTTCCTGCATTTCATCGTCGTGCTGCTGATGTTCGGGTCCTGCGCTTTCAGGCCCTGGCTGCTGGGCGCTGAAACGCAACCGGTACTGGACCGGCAACTTGACCGTATCACCCGTGGGCTGGCCTGGCTGGGGGTGTTTTCCGGCGTGGCCTGGTTGCTGTTGATTACCGCCAGCATGGCGGGTAGCTGGAACGCGGCGCTGCAACCGGCCACCGTGCAGTTGGTACTGGGCAAGACCTTCTTTGGCCAGGTGTGGGTATGGCACCTGCTATTGAACCTGTTGCTGCTGATCGTGCTGATCAAACCCTGGCGGGCACTGCGCTTGGCGGTCATCGCGTTGTTGCTGGGGACCTTGGCGCCGGTCGGCCATGGCGCCATGCTCGATGGGCTCAGCGGGCAATTACTGATCCTCAATCAGGTGGTGCACCTGGCGTGTGTGGGTGCCTGGCTAGGCGGATTGCTCCTGCTGGTGTTGATCCTCAGGCACTCGCCCCCCTTGGCGCTGGAGCCGATCCTGCGGCGGTTCAGCGGTGTGGGTTATGGCCTGGTCGCCGGTTTGCTGGTCACCGGTTTGATCAACGTGCGTGTGCTTACCGGGCAACTGTGGCCCACGCCTTTGTTCCAGGGGTTCGCGTTGATCCTGTTGATCAAGGTGCTGCTGGTGCTGGGGATGTTGGCGCTGGCCTTGCTGAACCGGCTCCGTATCGAACGTTGTGAAGCGCGATTGGGCACTTTGAAGGCCAGCGTGATGCTGGAATGGTTACTGGGTGTTTCAGCGGTAGCCGCCGTCTCGCTGTTGGGTACCCTCCCGCCAATGGTTATGGCCGGCTAAAAACAGAGGTTGAAATGCAATCCCTGTAGGAGCTGGCTTGCCTGCGATGGAGACAACACGGTCTGGCAGGAACACCGCGGCAATGCCATCGCAGGCAAGTCAGCTCCCACAGTGGCGGTGCCCGCTTTTGATCAACCCGCCCCGAGTCATCGTATAACTTCTGCTTGACAGCCCTCGAAAACCTCGCAAATATCCCGCTCAATGTTGTACGACGACGTATGACAAATAATAAAAACAACAAAAAAGGGAGTTCCACTGTGAGTCAATTCGCCCGCAATTCGTCCTCATGTATCGGCCTCCTCGGTCTCGGCAGCCTGGCATTTACCCTCCCCCTCAGCGTTCAGGCCGACGGTTTTATCGAAGACGCGAAGGCCACGCTCAACCTGCGCAACGCCTACTTCAACCGTAACTTCACCAACCCGACCAACCCCCAGGGCAAGGCCGAAGAATGGACGCAGAACTTCATTCTCGACGCCAAGTCCGGCTACACCACAGGGACGGTGGGCTTCGGCATTGATGTGCTGGGCCTGTATTCGCAAAAGCTCGATGGCGGTAAAGGCACCGGCGGTACGCAGTTGCTGCCGATCCACAGCGATGGCCGCCCGGCCGATAACTTCGGGCGCCTTGGCGTGGCGCTGAAAACCAAATTATCGAAGACTGAATTGAAGGTCGGCGAATGGATGCCAGTGCTGCCGATCCTGCGCTCCGACGACGGCCGCTCCCTGCCCCAGACCTTCCGCGGAGGCCAGGTCACCTCCAATGAAATCGCCGGCCTGACGCTTTACGGCGGGCAGTTTCGCGGTAACAGCCCGCGCAACGATGCGAGCATGGAAGACATGTTCATGAACGGCAAAGCCGCGTTCACCTCCGACCGCTTCAACTTCGGTGGCGGCGAATACAGCTTCAACGACAAACGCACCCAGGTCGGTGTGTGGTACGCCGAACTCAGCGACATCTACCAGCAGCAGTATTTCAACTTGACCCACAGCCAACCTGTCGGCGACTGGACCCTGGGCGCCAACCTCGGTTTTTTCACCGGTAAGGAAGACGGCAGCGCCCTGGCCGGCGACCTCGACAACAAAACCGCTTTCGCCCTGCTCTCAGCCAAATACAACGGCAACACTTTCTATGTGGGCCTGCAGAAACTCACCGGTGACAGCGTGTGGATGCGGGTCAACGGCACCAGCGGCGGGACCCTGGCCAACGACAGCTACAACGCCAGCTACGATAACGCCAAGGAAAAATCCTGGCAGGTGCGCCATGACTTCAACTTCGTGGTACTGGGCATTCCGGGGTTGACCCTGATGAACCGCTATATCAGCGGCAGTAACGTACACACCGGGGCAATCACCGATGGCAAGGAATGGGGTCGGGAGTCGGAACTGGCCTACACAGTGCAAAGCGGCGCACTGAAGGATCTGAATGTGCGCTGGCGCAATTCGACCATGCGTCGGGATTTCAGCAATAACGAGTTCGATGAAAATCGCCTCTTTATCAGCTACCCGATCTCACTGCTGTAGGGTTTCGGATCGAGCGGAAACTTCCCGTCAACGCATACCCCTGTGGCAGCGGGCTTGTTCGAGAATGCGCTACATCCGCCGCGGATGAGTCGACTGACACACTGTATTTGCGAGCAAGCCCGCTCCCACATTTCCGGCCATCACCTGACCGCAAGGACGTTGACAACCAAGGGAATCCCTAACGATACTTCGGCATAGTCATACGACAACCTACAACAACAATGGAACCCTCATGACCACTACCCCAACCACGCCCGTTCCATTCAACCGCCTGCTGCTCACCGGTGCCGCTGGCGGCCTGGGTAAGGTCCTGCGCGAGCGCCTGCGCCCTTATGCCCAGGTACTGCGTCTGTCGGACATCGCCAATATGGCCCCGGCTGCCGACGCGTCCGAAGAAGTGCAACCTTGCGACCTCGCCGACAAACAAGCCGTGCACCACCTGGTGGAAGGCGTCGACGCGATCCTGCACTTCGGCGGCGTCTCGGTGGAGCGTTCTTTCGAAGAAGTGCTCGGCGCGAACATCAGCGGCATTTTTCATATCTATGAAGCCGCGCGCCGCCACGGTGTGAAGCGCGTGATTTTCGCCAGTTCCAACCACGTGATCGGCTTCTACAAGCAAGGTGAAAAACTCGACGCCCACTCCCCTCGCCGCCCGGACAGCTACTACGGCTTGTCCAAGTCCTACGGCGAAGACATGGCCAGCTTCTACTTTGATCGCTATGGCATCGAGACCGTCAGCATCCGCATTGGCTCGTCGTTCCCGGAACCGCAGAATCGTCGGATGATGCACACGTGGCTGAGCTTCGACGACCTGACTCAGTTGCTCGAGCGCGCGCTGTACACCCCCAACGTCGGGCACACCGTGGTCTACGGCATGTCGGATAACCTCGACACCTGGTGGGACAACCGCTACGCCGCCCACCTGGGCTTTGCGCCAAAGGACAGCTCCGAAGTGTTCCGTGCCCAGGTCGAAACCCAGCCACCGGTGTCCGACAATGACCCGGCCAAGGTCTACCAGGGCGGCGCGTTCTGCGCGGCCGGCCCGTTCGGTGATTGACCCATGAACGCTGAATTGATTGTCGACGCGCGCAATGCCGTGGGTGAATGCCCGGTGTGGGTGCCTGGGGAAAACGCCCTGTACTGGGTGGACATCCCCAAGGGTGGCCTGCAACGCTGGAGCGCCGCCACCGGCCACGTGGCCGCCTGGACAGCCCCGCAGATGCTTGCCTGCATCGCCCGCACCGATGCGGGCAACTGGGTCGCCGGCATGGAAACCGGCTTCTTCCAGCTCACCCCGCACAACGACGGCAGCCTCGACACCACGCTACTGGCGGCTGTCGAGCACCCACGCCAGGACATGCGCCTGAACGACGGCCGCTGCGACCGCCAGGGCCGATTCTGGGCCGGCAGCATGGTGCTGAACATGGGGTTGAATGCAGCCGAGGGCACCCTGTATCGCTACACATCAGGTGCGGCGCCCCATGCGCAACTGGACGGCTTTATCACCTTGAATGGCCTGGCTTTCAGCCCCGATGGCCGCACAATGTATGCCTCGGACTCACACCCGCTGGTGCAGCAGATCTGGGCGTTCGATTACGACATCGACACCGGCACGCCCTCCAATCGCCGCGTGTTCGTGGATATGCACAAGCACCTCGGCCGCCCCGACGGCGCCGCCGTGGATGCCGATGGCTGCTACTGGATCTGCGCCAACGACGCCGGGCTGATCCACCGTTTCAACCCCGACGGTCGCCTCGATCGTTCCCTCACCGTACCGGTGAAAAAACCCACCATGTGCGCGTTTGGCGGCAGTCGCCTGGACACCTTGTTCGTCACCTCGATCCGCGATGACCAGAGTGAACAGTCACTGTCCGGCGGCGTGTTCGCCCTCAACCCCGGCGTTGTCGGATTGCCGGAGCCCACGTTCACCCTCTAGCTGCATCGCTGTGCCTTGAATACAACAATAACAAGACAGGAGAGACCTCCCATGGACTTCAAACGCACCTTGCTCGCCGCCGCATGCTTCGCCCTCAGCAGCGCCGCCCATGCGCTGGAAATCAAATTTGCCGACATCCACCCCGCCGGGTACCCCACCGTCGTTGCTGAAGAGAACATGGGCAAGGCCCTGACCCAGGCAAGCAACGGCGAACTGACCTTCAAGTATTTCCCAGGCGGTGTCCTCGGGTCCGAGAAAGAAGTGGTCGAACAAGCGCAAGTCGGTGCCATCCAGATGACCCGCGTCAGCCTGGGCATCGTCGGCCCGGTGGTGCCGGACGTGAACGTGTTCAACCTGCCGTTCGTGTTCCGTGACCAGGCGCACATGCGCAAAGTCATCGACGGCGAGATCGGCGACGAAATCCTTGCCAAGATCACCGACTCCGAATTCGGCCTGGTCGCCCTGGCCTGGATGGACGGCGGCACGCGCAACCTCTACACCAAGAAACCCGTGCGCAAGATCGAAGACCTCAAGGGCATGAAAATCCGCGTACAAGGCAACCCCTTGTTCATCGAAGCGTTCAATGAAATGGGGGCCAATGGCATCGCCATGGACACCGGCGAGATCTTCAGCGCCCTGCAGACCGGCGTGATCGACGGCGCGGAAAACAACCCGCCGACCCTGCTTGAGCACAACCATTTCCAGAACGCCAAGTACTACACCCTCACCGAGCACCTGATCTTGCCCGAGCCCATCGTGATGTCAAAAATCACCTGGAACAAACTCACCCCCGCGCAACAGGATATGGTGAAAAAAGCCGCCAAGGCCGCCCAGGCTGACGAGCGTGTGTTGTGGGACGCCAAGTCCGCCAGCAGTGAAACCAAGCTCAAGGCCGCCGGTGTGGAGTTCATCACCGTCGACAAAAAACCCTTCTATGACGCCACCGCACCGGTTCGCGCCAAGTACGGGGCGGCGTACGCCGACATCATCCAGCGTATCGACGCCGTTCAGTAACGCCCTCCTTCTCTAGCAAGGCCCGGCGCGGTCGGCATCGACGCGCCCGGTTACGGTGAACGCCATGAAGAATTTACTGCTGCGCATCAACGACCGCATCTACATGACCTGTATCTGGGTCGCCGGCCTCTCGGTATTGGGAGTCGCGCTGATCATCCCCTGGGGCATCTTCGCCCGCTACGTCCTCGGCACCGGCTCCAGCTGGCCGGAGCCCACCGCCATCCTGCTGATGCTGGTGTTCACCTTTATCGGCGCCGCCGCCAGTTACCGCGCCGGCGCGCATATGTCGGTGGCCATGGTCACCGACCGCCTGCCGCCCCGCCAACGCCAGATCATCGGCGTCGTTTCGCAATTGCTGATGGGCACCATCTGCCTGTTCATGACTATCTGGGGCACCAAACTGTGCCTGTCCACCTGGAACCAGTTCATGAGTGCGATTCCTACCCTGCGCGTGGGCATCACCTACATGCCGATCCCGATTGGCGGGCTGCTGACCTTGATTTTCGTGGTGGAGAAACTCTTGCTCGGTGATCAGAGCAACCGTCGGGTCGTGCGCTTCGACCTGGTTGAAGAAAGCGAAGGGGCTGCCTGATATGGACGCATTGATTCTGTTGGGCAGCTTTATCGCCTTGATCCTGATCGGCATGCCCGTGGCCTACGCCCTGGGCTTGTCAGCGCTGATCGGTGCGTGGTGGATCGATATCCCGTTCCAGGCCCTGATGATCCAGGTGGCTGGCGGCGTGAACAAGTTTTCGCTGATGGCGATTCCGTTCTTTGTGCTGGCTGGCGCGATCATGGCCGAAGGTGGCATGTCACGGCGGCTGGTCGCGTTTGCCGGCGTGCTGGTGGGCTTTGTGCGCGGTGGCCTGTCGCTGGTGAACATCATGGCCTCGACGTTTTTCGGCGCGATTTCCGGCTCGTCGGTGGCGGACACCGCCTCGGTCGGCTCAGTGCTCATCCCGGAAATGGAGCGCCGTGGCTACCCGCGTGAATTCGCCACCGCGGTGACCGTCAGCGGTTCGGTGCAGGCGCTGTTGACCCCGCCCAGCCATAACTCGGTGCTCTACTCCCTGGCGGCGGGCGGCACGGTGTCCATCGCCTCGCTGTTCATGGCCGGCGTGGTGCCTGGGTTGTTGATGAGCGCGTGCCTGATGGTGCTGTGCCTGATCTTCGCGAAAAAGCGCAACTACCCCAAGGGTGAAGTCATCCCGCTCAAGCAGGCGCTGAAAATCTGCGCCGATGCGCTCTGGGGCCTGATGGCCATGGTGATCATCCTCGGCGGTATCCTTTCGGGTATTTTCACCGCCACCGAGTCCGCCGCAATTGCGGTGCTGTGGGCGTTTTTCGTGACCATGTTCATCTACCGCGACTACAAATGGAGCGAGCTGCCCAAGCTGATGCACCGCACGGTGCGCACCATTTCCATTGTGATGATCCTGATCGCCTTCGCCGCCAGCTTCGGCTACATCATGACGTTGATGCAGATCCCGGCGAAGATCACCACGCTGTTCCTGACCCTGTCGGACAACCGCTACGTGATCCTGATGTGCATCAACGCCATGCTGCTGTTGCTTGGCACGGTGATGGACATGGCCCCGCTGATCCTGATCCTGACCCCGATTCTGCTGCCGGTGATCCTCGGTATCGGCGTCGACCCGGTGCACTTCGGCATGATCATGCTGGTCAACCTCGGCATCGGCTTGATTACGCCACCGGTGGGCGCGGTGCTGTTTGTGGGCGCGGCGGTGGGCAAGGTCAGCATCGAAAAAACCGTGAAGGCATTGCTGCCGTTCTATGGGGTACTGTTCCTGGTGTTGATGGCCGTGACCTACATTCCGGCCTTGTCCCTTTGGCTGCCAGGGCTAGTGCTGTGATGCTGATCGAACTCGAAGACCACCTGACCCACCTCACCCTGGCCCCGGCCATCGGTGGCAGCATCGTCAACTGGACGGTGCGCGCCACCGGCCAGCCGCTGTTGCGCCACAGCGATGCGCAAGCCATCAACACCGGGCTGCCGGGCAAGCTGGGTTGCTATCCGTTGGCGCCATGGTCGAATCGCATCGGCCATGGCGGTTTTGACAACCCCGAGGGCTGGTTGGCCCTTGCGCCCAACAGCCCGCTAGACCCGCTGCCGATTCATGGCTCGGCCTGGCAACAGGCGTGGCAGGTGGCGAGCCAGACGGCGGATGAGGTGGTGCTGGAGGTGGTGTGCGACACGCCGTTCGCCTATCGCGCCGAGCAGCGGTTTCGTTTACGCGACGGTGAGTTGAGTATTGAGTTGCGTGTGACCCATCTGGCAGAAAAAGCGGCGTGGCATGGCGTGGGCTTGCATCCCTACCTGCCGCGCCTGCCGGGGACACGGCTGCAGGCCAAGGCGTCGCAGGTGTGGTTGAGTGATGCCACCAAGCTGCCGACCGGGTTGGCGCCGGTGCCGGATGCCTGGGATTTCGGGGTCTTAAAAAACTTGCCGGAGGGCCCGGTGGACAACGGGTTTTGCCAGTGGGATGGGCATTGTCGGATCGAGCAGCCGGAGCTGGGTTATGCGCTGGAATGCCAGGCCAGTGGCGCTGATTACTTCCTGTTGTTCTGCCCGCCGGGGTTGGAGTTCTTTTGTATTGAGCCGGTGAGTCATCCGGTGAATGCGCATCACCTGCCGGGTAGGCCGGGCCTGAAGCTGTTGGAGCAAGGCCAGTCCACACACTTGGATTTCACCTTGAAATACATTCCAAATGTGGGAGGGGCGGTGATTTCAGGGTGGTGAGCTTTTAAGGCGGCCGGCAGTGTCGATACTCACCACCACCGACAACCCCGGCCGCAGCCGCTCACTCTCCGCCTGGTTCGGATCCACCGTGATCCGCACCGGCACCCTCTGGGCGATCTTCACAAAGTTGCCGGTGGCGTTATCCGCCTGCAATAACGCGAACTCCGCCCCGGTCCCCGGGGAAATCCGCTGCACCGTGCCGTGAAACTTGCGGTGGTTCAGCGCATCCACGGTAAAGGTCACCGGCTGGCCAACCTGCACCTTGTCCATCTGGGTTTCTTTCATATTGGCGATCACCCACAGCTGCGGCGGCACCAGCGCCATCAGCTGCGCGCCGGAGTTGACGTAGGCGCCCAGGCGCACGCCAATCTGCCCCAGCTGGCCGTCGCGCGGCGCGGTGATGCGCGTATTGGAGAGGTCGATCCGCGCCAGCTCCACCGCCGCCTCGGCACTCGTCACTGCCGCTTCCAGCGAGCCGCGATTGACGATCACCGTTTGCAAATCCTGCCGGGCGATTTCGAGGTTGGCCTGGGCCTGGGCCACGGCGGCAACCGTCTGCGCATTCGCGGCGCGGGTCACATCCAGCTCGCGCTTGGACACCGAGCCATCGCTGATCAGTTCTTCATTGCGACGCAAATCAGCCGTGCTTTTGCGCGCTTGGGCCTGGCTGTCCACCAGCGCGGCCTGGCGCAGTTTGATCGTGGCTTCGGCGCTGTTGCGCTGCTGCACCACATTCGCCAATGCAGCCTTCTGCACCGCCAGCTGCGCCAGGGCCTGGTCGAAGCGCTGCTTGTAGATGCGGTCATCGAGGCGCACCAGCAAGTCGCCGGCCTTGACGTACTGGAAGTCCTGCACCGGCACTTCGAACACATAACCGCTGAGCTGCGGGCCAATGATCGTCACTTGCCCACGCACCAGGGCGTTCTCGGTGGTTTCCACCGCACTGCTGAACGGCGGCAATTGCCAGGCGTACAGTACGATCAGCACACCCACGATGGCAATTGCGGCAAAGCCCAGGGATGAAAGAATGCGCACCCGCAACGGCCGCAACTCGGTGGGCACGGCGCCGGGCGGCGTGCTGCCTTCCGGGGTGGAGGCGATGGCGGTGGTAGTGGTGGTTGAAGGTTCGGTCATGAAGGTGCGCCGCTGGGTTGAACGGGAGTGGCTGCTTTGGTGGTGCTCATCAGCCACAGACTGCGGATAAAGATCCAGATCATGGTCAGGATCGCGATGATCGCGATCAACATGAAGACATCGTTGTAGGCCATCACGTTCGCCTCACGGGTCGCCGCCGTGGCCAGGCTGCGGATGCCCGCGAGGTTGCGCAATTCGGGGTCGGCGATGATACCGCCATAAGCCGAGCCGCCGCTCTGCACCCGCGCGGCCACACGCGGGTCGAGCAGGGTCAGGTGTTCGACGATCATGCTGGAGTGGTACTTCTCGCGCACGATCTGGAAGGTGCCGAGCAGCGCCGCGCCGATCAGGCCGCCGAGGTTCTGGCAGATCCCGAACATCACCGAAAAACTCACCAGGTTGCGCGGGTTGGTCAGTACGTTTTTCGTCCCCAGCACCATGGTCGGCCCCAGAAAGAAGGTGCCCCCGAAGCCTAGCAGGAACTGGCTGATATACAGGTTCTGCGGGCGGGTGAGGTTGCTGGAAAAACTGTCCATCACCGAGCCCACGGCCATCAGCGCCAGGGAGATGATCAGCGGCATCAACAGGTGCGCCGGGTTGATGGTCAACGCGCTGACCACCAACCCGCTGATCGCGCCCGCCAGCATCACCACGTACAGCGTGTGCATCTGCTGGTAACTCATGTTGAGCATCTGCATGAACCCCACCGCGCCGGTGGACTGCTCGGACAGCACCATGCGAATCAGGATCACCGCCAGCGCCAGGCGAATCATGGTGCCGCTGCCCAGCCAGCGGGTCATCAGCATCGGGTTGGCGCGGTTATGCTCGATGGCCAGGCCGGCCATGATCAGTACCAGGGAACAGGCCGAGGCGATGCCGATCCACGGCGCTTCCAGCCACCAGTCAATACGCCCCAGGGACAACACCGCGCAGAGCAAGGCCACGCCGGTGGCGAGAATGGCGAAGGTGAGGAAGTCGAGTTTTTCAAAGGTCTTGAAGCGATCGCCCGGCGGCAGCTTGAGCAGGAACACGCAGCCCAGGCAGATCAGCGCCATACCCAGTTCGAACAGATACAGGCCGCGCCATTCGGCGATTTGCAGCAGATCTTCGGAGAACAGCCGCGCCAGCGGCAACGCCAACTGCGCCGTGCCCAAGCCCAGCACCAGGGCCTTGAGCCGCCACTTGGCCGGGAATGCCTGGATCATGTAGTACAAACCCAACGAACTCAGCGCCGCACCGACCATGCCGTGGGCCGCGCGCACGGCGATGGCCGAGTTGAGGTCGTTGACGAACAAGTGGCCGAAGGTCACCAGCGCGTAGAGCACCAGGAACACCTCGGTGAATGCGCGCAGGCCGAATTGCTGGCGGAACTTCACCAGCAGCAGGTTCATGCACACGTTGGTCATCACATAGGCGGCGGGCAGCCAGGCCATCTCGGCGGTGGTCGCACCGAGGGCGCCTTGCAGGTATTGCAGGTTGGCGATCACCAGGCTATTGCCGAGGCCGCCGGTGATGGCCACCAGCACGCCCACCAGCGCAAACAGCCAGCGCTTGTGGGTGGGGTGCAACGGCGTCGACGGCGAACCGGGCAGGCTCGGACGCTCGTGGGGCTCCCAGGTGTGGGGGGTGTATTTGTTCATGCGATGGCCTTGATGAACCGACGGCGTGGGTCGGTGAACCGTTACTCTGGGAGTAGTAAACCTGAGCGGGGTTCATCTTGCCATCTTCTGATAGAGGGCCAATCCGTTCTGTGGGTGACGGCCGAGATCAAAATGTGGGAGGGGCAAGCCCCCTCCCACAGTTGGATTGCATTTCAGGTTTAGAGCAAAGCGTTAACCAGCATACCGACCGCCACCAGCACACACAGGCTTGCAAACCCTACCTGCAAGGTCCGTGCAGGAATCACCGAACACAGGCGTCTACCCGCCAGCATGCCGACGATGCTCGCGCCAATAAACACCCACCCCACCGGCTCGATGCGCACCCCGGCATGGAACGCGCCGACCACGCCGATCAGCGAGATCAGGCTGATCACCATCAGCGAGGTGGCGACGATGCCGCGCATCTGCACGTCGGTGAGTTGCTTGAACGCCGGCACGATCAGGAACCCACCGCCGACGCCGAGCAGGCCGGACACCGCACCGGTCACAGCACCGAGTGCGGCCAGGGTGGCGCTGCACTTGGCGGTCCAGGCCAGGCGCCCGGTCTGCTGGTCGAGCATGCAGTTTTTCTGGCCCCAGGACGCGGCGCCGTGGTCACTCGGCCCGGCCTCGAGCTTTTCGCGCTGCAACATGCGCCAGGCCACCAGCACCATCAGCGCGCTGAACAGGCCCATCAACACCGCCTCGGGCAACTGGTGGGCGAAAAACACCCCCAGCGGCGAAAACAGCGCGCCGAGCAAGGCGATCAGCAACGCGGCGCGATAGCGCACCAGGCCGTGGCGCAAACCATCGATCGCACCGACGGCCGCCGCCGCGCCCACCGCCAGCAGCGACACCGGCGCCGCCTGGGTCATGCTCAGCCCCAACCCCAGCACCAGCGCCGGCACCCCAAGGATGCCGCCGCCGGCGCCGGTGAGCCCCATGACCAGGCCCATCAACAGGCCCAAAACACTTGCCAGCAGCATTCAGTCCACCTTGCTCAGGCGGGTCAGCCACTCGCGGCCCTTGAGCATGCCGTTCCAGTAGAACCACGGCAGCAGCGTGGCCTTGAGGAACCACATCGAACGGCGCGCCTGGGTCGCGTCCAGGGGAAAGGTCGGCAGCAGCTTGCCGCCGTAACCGAACTCGGCCAGCACCACCTTGCCCTTCTCCACCGTCAGCGGGCAGGAGCCGTAGCCGTCGTATTTCAGCGGCAGCGGCGCCTGTTTGCGCAGGGCCAGCAGGTTCTCGGCGACCACCACAATCTGCTTGCGTGCGGCGGCGGCGGTCTTGGCGTTGGTGGTGCCGCACACATCGCCCAGGCCGAAGATCTGCGGGTAACGCAGGTGTTGCAGGCTGTGGGGGTGGACTTCGCACCAGCCGGCGGCGTCGGCCAGCGGGCTTTGGCGGATGAAATCCGGGGCCACTTGCGGTGGGACCACGTGCAGCAGGTCGAAGGATTTTTCTTCAACCGTGACGTTGCCGTCGGCGTCCTTCACCTCGAACCAGGCCTTGCGGGCCGGCCCGTCGACTTTCACCAGGTTGGCGTTGAAGGCCAGGCGCGCGTGGTATTTCTCCACGTATTTCATCAACGGCGGCACAAAGTGCGCCACGCCAAACAGCGCCGCGCCAGCCAGGTTGAATTCGACGTCGATGTTTTTCAGATTGCCCTGTTTGAGCCAGTGGTCGCAGGACAGGTACATGGCCTTCTGCGGCGCACCGGCGCATTTGATCGGCATGGCCGGCTGGGTGAAGATCGCCTTGCCGCTCTTGAGTCCCTGCACCAGCTGCCAGGTGTAGGCGGCGTGCTCGTAGCTGTAATTGGACGTGACGCCGTGCTGGCCTAGGGTGTCTTGCAGGCCTTGGATTTTCTCCCAGGCCAGGCGCAGGCCGGGGCAGACGATGAGGTTTTTCCAGCTCACGCGCTGGCCGCTGTCGAGCACCAGGGTGTGCGCGTCGGGCAGCAGTTCGGTGACGGCGGCCTGCACCCAGGTGACGCCGTTGGGCAGTACGTCGGCCAGGGGGCGACGAGTCTTTTTCAGGTCGTAGGCGCCGCCGCCCACCAGGGTCCAGGCGGGCTGGTAGCAGTGAAAGTCGTTGGGTTCGATCAGGATGATATGCAGCTGCGGGTCGCGTTTGAGCAGGCTGGCCAGCAGGCCGATGCCTGCCGAGCCGCCGCCGATGACTACGATATCGCCACTGATGGTAGGGCCACAGTGTTGCTCGGTCATGGTCTTTTGCCTTTTATGGTCAATGCACACAAGGATCGCTGCCGTATGGCGTCACGTCCCGTTACAGGTCGATCCTTTGCCTCGGACCGTTTTTTTCCCTTAAGCTCGCAAGCCTATGTGGAAAACATCCTGAATGTAAGCCGCAATCCACTACCAAGGACCGCCGCCATGCCCGCGTTGATTCAAGCCTTTCTGGACGAGGCGTCGTCGACCTACACCTACGTCCTGCATGAGGCCGATGATGGCCCGTGTGCCATCGTCGACTCGGTGCTCAACTACGACCCGGCCTCCGGGCGCACCGACACGCGCCAGGCCGACAAGGTGATCGCCTATGTGCGCGAACATCGCCTGCAGGTGCAGTGGCTGCTGGAAACCCATGCCCACGCCGACCACCTGTCCGCCGCGCCGTATTTGCGCCGCACCCTGGGCGGCAAGATCGCCATCGGTGAATCCATCAGCAAGGTGCAGGGGGTGTTCAAGAACCTGTTCAACCTGGAGCCGGAATTCCGCGCCGATGGCTCGCAGTTCGACCACTTGTTTGCGCCGGATGAAATCTTCCATATCGGCAGCATCAAGGCCCAGGCCCTGCATGTGCCTGGCCACACCCCGGCGGACATGGCCTACCTGATTGATGACCGCCTGATTCTGGTGGGTGACACGCTGTTCATGCCCGACGTGGGCACGGCGCGTTGTGATTTCCCCGGCGGCGATGCGCGGCAGTTGTATGCGTCGATGCGCAAGCTGTTGGCGTTTGCGCCTGAAACCGAGTTGTATGTGTGTCATGACTATCCGCCTGAGGGGCGCGAGGCCAGGTGCCGGACGACCGTGGCGGAGCAGCGGGCTGGGAATATTCATGTGCATGACGGGGTGGATGAGGCGGCGTTTGTGGCGATGCGTACACAGCGCGATGCGGGGTTGGGGATGCCGACATTATTGTTGCCGGCGATCCAGGTGAATGTGCGGGCGGGGAATATGCCGCCGGCTGAGGGGAATGGGGTGGTTTACTTGAAGATCCCCCTGAACCAGCTGTGAAATGTGGTTGAACAATGTGGGAGGGGGCTTGCCCCCGATGGCGGTGTATCAGTTAGCTCATCTGTTGCTGAGACACCGCAATCGGGGGCAAGCCCCTCCCACATTTGAATTATATTGTTTCAGGTGCCTAGGTTGATGCCGTTGGATGGCAGGGGCAGTGCGGTTTTGTAGCGCACTTGCTTGAGAGCGAAGCTGGAGCGGATGTTGGCGACGCCGGGCACTTTGGTCAGAAAATCCATCATGAAGCGCTCCAGCGACTGGATCGTCGGCACCAGCACGCGGATCAGGTAGTCCGGGTCGCCGGCCATCAGGTAGCACTCCATCACTTCGGGCCGGTCCGAGATCGCGCCTTCGAACTGCTGCAACGCCAGTTCGTTCTGTTTTTCCAGGCTTACGTGGATGAACACGTTGACGTGCAGGCCCAGCAGGTCGGCGTCGAGCAGCGTGACCTGTTCGCGGATCAGCCCCAGTTCTTCCATCGCCTTCACACGGTTGAAGCACGGCGTGGGCGACAAATTGACCGAACGGGCCAGGTCGGCGTTGGTGATGCGGGCATTCTCCTGCAGGGCGTTGAGAATGCCGATATCGGTACGGTCCAGTTTGCGCATGAGACAAAATC
>Ga0256410_1000569_pt1 | contig 34783 bp, 28 predicted proteins | sample PhyWR1_FD_185983 | JGI IMG/M metagenome (GOLD analysis project Ga0256410, IMG submission 185983) | Leaf surface microbial communities from wheat plants in UC Gill Tract Community Farm, Albany, California, United States - DLSL W.R1 | ecosystem: Host-associated > Plants > Phyllosphere >... | reverse complement strand
ATCCTTGATCCGCGAGGCGTCGAGAACGTACGAGCGGATCTGATGACCCCAGCCGATGTCCGACTTGGTGTCTTCCAGGGCCTGGGAAGCGGCATTGCGCTTCTGGATTTCCTGCTCGTAAAGACGTGCCCGCAGCATTTTCATCGCGGTGTCTTTGTTCGCATGCTGGGAACGTTCGTTCTGGCAGCTCACCACGGTGTTGGTCGGAACGTGCGTGATACGAACGGCCGAGTCAGTGGTGTTTACGTGCTGACCACCGGCACCGGAGGAGCGATAGGTATCGATCCGCAGGTCCGACGGGTTGATGTCGATTTCGATGTTGTCGTCGATTTCCGGCGAAACGAATACAGCCGAGAACGAGGTATGACGACGGTTGCCCGAGTCGTACGGGCTTTTGCGAACCAGACGATGGACGCCAATCTCGGTGCGCAACCAGCCAAATGCGTATTCGCCCTTGATATGCACGGTTGCGCCCTTGATACCGGCAACTTCACCGGCGGACAGTTCCATGATGGTGGCATCGAAGCCGCGCTTGTCGGCCCAGCGCAAATACATCCGCAACAGGATATTGGCCCAGTCTTGCGCTTCGGTGCCACCGGAGCCGGCCTGGATGTCCAGGTAAGCGTTGTTGGCATCCATCTCACCGCTGAACATGCGGCGGAATTCGAGTTTTTCAAGGGCTTCGCGCAGGCGTTCGACTTCAGCGGCCACGTCATCGACGGTGCCCTGGTCTTCTTCCTCGGCGGCCATCAGCAGCAGGTCCTTGGCATCGGCCAGGCCTGTGTGCATCTCATCGAGGGTTTCAACGATCTGCGCCAGCAGGGAGCGCTCGCGCCCCAGCTCCTGGGCGTACGAAGGGTTGTTCCAGACACTCGGATCTTCAAGCTCGCGATTGACTTCGGTCAGACGCTCATGCTTTTGATCGTAGTCAAAGATACCTCCGAATGGTTTCGGAGCGCTCTGACAGGTCCTTGATGCTGTTAAGGATCGGGTTGATTTCCATGGCTGGCGGCACTCGTAGGCGATTTTTACAAAGCCGGGGAGTATACCGTAAACGAAGCGTATCAGCAGCCCGCCTGGCGGGGTTATGTCGCCTGTGACGACAGGCCGCGTGCACTCGGCCTGACAGGCAATTGGCCCTTGCCGACAAGAAGAACAGGGTGAACTTAAAGTCTGACCGCAAACGATGTGTGACAAACGAATATATTGCGTAGGAAAAGTTACTAACTTTAAAAGAAACAGACTACGAGCCAATTAATTGCACTTGAAAACAGACAACGCTATACCTCAATACGCCTAAGCAAACACCTACTGCTTGATACCCATATGCCATATTCCAATAACCCATTATTCAATGGCAGCCACCATGTCCAACTTAGCCAGCGGTCATGTATTCGGTATTGCGACGCCCCACTTCAAGTCATCCATGATGGGCATGCAAGACTATCTGTTAACAGGCGCAGGGCCGAGCGCCGCCATAAGCGCGGCACTCTCATTGACCTATAACCTCCCGCACCTGTGCGGCCTGGGAGGGGATGCCATCATCATGCAGGCAAGCCCCGGCAACCTGGAGGTATTCAACGGCACGGGCGTAACAGGCACGCACCAGCACCACGACAACTATTTATATAAAGGCCTTGAATCAATCCCGCGACGAGGCATTTACAGCACCATGGTGTATGGCTGCCCCAGTGCCTATGAGCGGTATACACAGTTGCACGACATTGATTTGAACAGGGTATTTAAACAGCTGCACGAACATGATTTAAAACATGGACTGATAACAACTGAAAGTTTATTGCAGGCATTCTACAGCAGCACCAAAGAACCCCAGATACACACCCGCTTTACTCAATGGACACACTGTTTCATTCAACGAAAAGACCCTGAACCCTTCTATCGCCACACCCTGGCCACTTTGGCACGGGAGGGCTTTTCGTCGATGTACCAGGGGTTGCTGGCCGAGCAGGTGTTCGACCTGTTGTCCAGATGCGACCCGCACCTTTATACGGCTGGTGACTTTGCCGATTTTGTGCCCAATCCCTCGGAGGTCAGAAGCACGCGCTTCATGCACGCCACGGTGACGGCACATGGCAGCAACAGCCCGTGGAAAGAGCTGTTCCTGCTGCTGAAAATCTATCAATTGAGTGCCCAGGACACCAACTTGCTGACGCCCGCTCAGCTTTGTACCGCCGCCGGACTGATCGACACCTGGCTGGCCTCACAGCCTGCTTCAGATACAGGCAATGAGCGCACCCTCGACCAACAGGCAGCACTGATCCATCAGCAGCTCAAACAGGACAACCCTGAACCTGTGCCCCAATCGTGCAAAACCTCGCACACCATCTTTATGGCGTGCGCCGCGGCTGACGGCACCCTGACCGGCATCACCAACTCGATCTTCACCCCCCTGGGCTCACTGTTCGAAATCGATAACAGCGGCATTATCCTGAGCAACCGGGCCTTCTCATTCAATGGCCCCCATGCGTGCTCGACCTTCAAGGGCAGGACCGCCGCCAGCCACACCACCAACTGCGTCCATGTCAGCACCGACCACCTGGAGTTTATCCTGGGCACATCGGGGGGGCCGGTGCAGTCGCAAACCCTGGCGTTCATCATCTACAAGATTGTCGCGCAGAACTGCCCGATCCAGACCGCCCTCGCCAGCCCGCGCTGTGCCAATCTGGGCCGTCACCCCAAGACCGGCGGCATCACTTATTTAAGTGAGGCGCCACAGGCAGACCCGGTCTTTACCTGGACCAACGGCCTGTCCGACAAACTGGGGGTGGTGCAACTGGCCGGCATCAACACCCTCAACGGCCAGGTGTTCGCTGCAGCCGACCCCCGCGGTAGTGGCGTGGCTCTGGCGGTATGAACATTCACGGCAGCGGCTCGCACCATGCCGCCCTCCTGACCGTCGCCAGCGCTTTTTTTCTGGAGGTGCTGGATGCGACCATCATGATCGTAGCCATTATCCCCCTGGCCAACGATCTGGGCGCGAGCATCAGTGGCGTCACCCTGGCATTGGCCGCTTACCTGCTGGCCCTGGTGGTGTTCACCCCTGCGAGCGGGCATCTGTTCAAAACGCTCGGGCTTGCGCAACGCTTCCAGTGCGGCCTGCTGATTCTTTGCCTGGCATCACTGGCCTGCGCCAGTAGCCAGAACCTTTACATGCTGTGCATTGCCCGTCTGGCCCAAGGCTTTGGCAGTGCGCTGATCGTGCCCGCCGGACGCACCCTGATCCTGGCCAATACCGACAAAAACCAAATCCCCAGGATCATGGCCTGGCTGATTGCCCCTGCGCTGGTCGCCCCGATTGTGGCCCCGTCCATCGCCAACGTACTGCTGAGCCTGGGCAACTGGCGGCTGATCTTTGGTTTTATCGCATTCTGCGCGGCAGGGCTGATTGCCATATGCCGGGCGACGCTGTTCGCACTGCCTGCCCCCGCAGCCCGCCAGCATCCCTTTGACGTTTATGCCTACGGGTTATGGGCGCTGTCTTCGTCGGCGTTGTTCGCGATGTTCGTTGCCGGTTCGAACAGTCACCCCCTCTTTACCCTGTTGGCCGCCATCGTGATGCTGTATGCCGGCGTGCGGTTGTACCAACGACTATGCCAGGCCACTGATAAACAACTGTTCGACCTGTCGTTGCTCAACAACCCGTTGTTCAAGTTCAACATCGTTTCAGGCAGCTTTTTCCGTATCAGCATTTATGCCTTTCCAACCGTGCTGATCATCCACCTGCTGAAAACATCGGATTACCCGCCCAGTTCAATTGGCCACTGCCTGTTGTTTATCTTTGCCGGCAATCTTCTTGCAAAACCCGTGGCGGCCAGGATATTGGCGAACAGCCACTCGATAAAACGCTACTTCTTGTACTCGGCGCTGGCAACGTCCATCACATTGAGCGTGTTCTTTTATCCGCGCCTGTCTGACCCACTTCCTGTGCTGTGGCTGGCCTGTGCCCTGCACGGCTGCGCGCGCTCTTTTCAATTTCTCGGCTACTCCTCCAGCAGCCTGCGCGATATCCAACCGTCGCGCATGCATCACGCCAACATTCTTCTCGGCGCGGTCATGCAACACAACGCACTGATCGCACAGGCGGTGCCCGCCCTGCTGGCAGCGTTCCTGATCCCCTCCCGCCTGCCCGGCGAATCCAGCGACGGGTTCTTCAACCTGGGCATGGCCACCGTAACCGCCCTGTCATTGATGGCCGTGCTGAGCGCGCTGCGCATGCCCAATTCGAGCAAACAAGGATCCCCCCCGAGCACTGCAAGCCCCACAAACGTAAAAGCTGGAAATCACACGCACTCAAGCGTTGTTACGCAAGGAGCTGAAGATGAAAGCCGTGAAGCTGAAAACCACCGTTGAAATCCCCATAGAGGGCATCCCCCTGCACACTCGATTTGTGTCATTTGAAGGTGTAGACAAAGAACACTTCGCGTTGCTGATTGGCGACTGCCACACCCTGCCCGTGCTGACCCGTATTCATTCCGAATGCCTGACCGGCGATGTATTCGGGTCCAGACGCTGTGATTGCGGCGCCCAGTTGAAAGAAGCGCTGTCCCACATGTCCGAACGCGGTGGTGGTGTATTGATTTATCTGCGCCAGGAAGGTCGCGGTATTGGCCTGTACTCCAAGTTCGATGCCTATGTGTTGCAAACCCAGGGCATTGATACCTTCACCGCCAATGAGATGCTCGGCTATGCCGATGATTCAAGAGAGTTTGAAAGCGCGGGCGCCATGCTCAAGGCCCTGGACATTCGCCATATAGACCTTATTACCAATAACCCGGCAAAAGTCCTGGCGCTGCAAGGTTGCAATATCACCATCAACAGAACCCTGCCATCCGGTGTGTTTTTAACCGTCGAAAACGAGCGCTACCTGCGCAGCAAAATCAATAAAAAACAGCACACGATCAACTTGAATAAAAACAGGTGATTGCCATGAACGCTTATATCCTGAACTTTTGCCCCACCAGCATGGTGCCCACCAAGCACATGAACCCGCATACGCCGGTGAGCACGTCGGAAATCATTGAAGATGTATTGATGGCCTCCGAACTGGGGGCCTCCATCGCCCACTTGCACGCCCGGGATCAAAAAACCGGCGAACCCACAGGCGACCTCAATACCTTCGCCGCAATCATCGAAGGCATCCGCAAATACAACAAGCACCTGGTCTTGTGCGTTTCGCTCAGCGGTCGCAATGTTTCCGATCCGGCACTCAGGGCCCTGCCCCTTTCACTGGATGGAGAGGCCAAACCCGACATGGGTTCATTGACGTTATCGTCCATGAACTTTGCCACTCAAGCGAGCATCAATGCCCCGGGCACGATCAACTACCTCGCCGGGCAAATGGCGCTCAAGGGTATCTCACCCGAAGTTGAGATATTCGACAGCGGCATGTCGAGCTGCCTGAACAGCCTGATCAAAAAATCGTTAATGCCGCCCACTGTCTACGCCAATATTTTGCTGGGCAATCTGTTTGGTGCCCAACCAAGTTTCGCCCATATCGCTGCCATTACCAGTTCGTTGCCTGGCAATGTCGTGAGTTCCTTTGCCGGGCTGGGCAGTTATCAACTGCGCAGCAACGCCCTGGCCCTGGCCGCAGGTCACGGCATCCGCGTCGGCCTTGAGGACAATATCTGGTTCGACCACGAACGCACCACCCTGGCGAGCAACCGCAGTTTGCTGGAGCGCATCACGGCCATTGCCAACCTTCAGCAATTGACCCCCGCCACCCCGATGCAGGTCCGGGAGCGCCTGGGCTTGCAGCCCGGGCAAGGTCGCTATGGCCTGGTCCCTGTTGCTGACCAATACAGGGAAGCCGCCCATGGATAATGTCTGGTTTACGCCCGAGGGCTATCAACGCACGTCGCGGAACCTGCAAAGACGCTGTTTGCAGCTGCTGCTGTCCTTCGCCCCGCCCCGGGGCACCCTGCTGGATGTCGGCTGTGGAACCGGCAATACATTGCTGTTTGCGGACAAGGAACACATTGAACAGTATGTGGGTATTGATATTTCCCAGGACATGATTGCGTATGCCAACCGGGCCCACGCAGCCCCCCATGTCAGGTTTATGGTCAGTGACTTTCTCGATTACCCCCTTGAGCAATTACCGCTGTTTGATGCCGCCATTTGTGCCGCCTGTTTGCACTGGTTTATCCCCCACGAACAAACCGTTATCGACAAGTTGGCCGACGCCATAAAGCCGGGCGGTTATCTGTATTTGTCCTGCGCCTTTGACTTCGATTATGTCTTGGGCGAGCGCGCGATCCAGGAACAGGTGCTGATGGATATCCGCCGGCAATACCCCTGTATTGCCGACCCGGTGGTATTCGATGACTTTCGTTTCAACAGAAGCTCCCTGATCAACGCACTGCACGACTTTGAAATCATTCGCTCGCACCGTATCGAAGAACCTGTGCAGTTTGAGAACTTCGAAGACTTCAGAGATTGGCACCTGGGCAGCGGCTCGGTGATTTACGCTCAGTTCGATGAACGATTCCGCGAACGGGCAATTACCGATTACTACCAGAAACTGTATGAACACTATTGTGCCGGCACTTATAAAACCGCGTATTCCACTGGCCTTATGCTGCTTGAAAGGAGGAAAGCCTGATGTATACCGGCATTGTGCAAGGCACTGCCCGCGTTCTCTCCCTGCACAAGGAGACGGGGCACCAGAGGGTGGTACTGGTTCAGGGCTCGCCCCTGTTCGATAACATTGATATTGGTGCCAGCGTGTCGGTCAACGGTACATGCCTGACAGTGACCGCTTACTCGTCTGACAGCGCCACCTTCGATATCTCCAATCGGACAGCGGAAATCACCACGTTTGAGCACCTGCGGGTGAATGACCGGGTCAATATCGAACGCTCCCACCGCGCTGGCGAAGAAAACGGCGGGCACGCGCTCTACGGCCACATTGAAAGCACCGCGCAGGTGGTGTCGTGGCAGCCACTGGGCGAAACCGTGAGCGCCGTTTTGCGGCTGGAACCGGCGACCTCGGCTTATGTGTTCGAGAAAGGGTTTATCGGCCTGCATGGCTGTAGCCTGACGGTTGACCGCCTGGATGAAGAGCGGCACACGGTCACGGTCAACCTGATCCCGCAAACCCTGGCCCTGACGAACTTGAGCGGCTTGCAGGTGGGTGACCGGGTCAATGTTGAAATAGACCAGACTACGCGAACGTTGGTGGATACCCTGCAACGAACGCTGGCTCGCCAGCGCGGCCGGCCAAGGGCTATTCGTAGCAGCTGACGAGCGCAGCGAGGCTGCGGGACGTAGCCTCGTTCTACTCGTCAACTGCTACAGGTGCAGCGTGATCCGGGTGTGAATTCTGTAGCCGCTGACGAGCTGCGCTCCTCAGCGGCTACAGGTTTTGTGCATTGCTGCCCCTACTCGATCCCCACCTGGTTACGGCCGTTTTTCTTGGCCAGGTAAAGCCCCTTGTCCGCCGCCGAAATCAGCTCGCGGCAGTTACTGCCCTGCTGCGGGGTCATGGTCGACAGGCCAATGCTGATGGTCAGGCTGGAACCCGCTGTCGGCGAAATATGCGGAATCTTCATCGCTTCTACCGCCATGCGCAGCTTTTCTGCCACCAGCCGGGAGCCACCCTGAGAGGTATTGGGCAGCACGATGGCAAACTCCTCACCACCATAACGGGCCGGCAAGTCCGATGGCCGGCTGCTGGCATCCCGGATGGCTGCAGCCACCTTGCGCAACGCTTCATCACCGTCCAGATGACCGAAGGAGTCATTGTAGGATTTGAAGTAATCGACATCGATCATCAACAACGACAACTGGGTCTGCTCACGCATGGCACGACGCCATTCCAGTTCGAGGTATTCATCGAAGTGACGACGATTGGACAGCCCGGTCAAGCCATCGGAGTTCATCAGCCGTTGCAGCACCAGATTGGTATCCAGCAACTGCTGCTGGCTGACCCGCAGCGCACGGTAGGCCGCATCACGCTGCAACAGCGTCATGTAGGAGCGCGAGTGATAGCGGATGCGCGCCACCAGTTCGATGTTGTCCGGCAGTTTCACCAGGTAATCATTGGCCCCGGCCGAAAACGCCGCGCTTTTGATCAGCGGGTCTTCTTTGGTGGACAACACGATAATCGGGATATTTTGCGTCGCCGGGTGGTTGCGGTATTCGCGCACCAGGCTCAAGCCATCCAGCCCCGGCATCACCAGATCCTGCAAAATCACCGTCGGCTTGATGCGGATGGCCTGGGCAATGGCCTGGTGCGGGTCCGCACAAAAGTGAAAATCAATGTTCTGTTCAAGGGCCAACCCTCGGCGCACGGCTTCGCCGATCATTGCCTGATCGTCTACCAGCAACACCATGGCCGCGTTTTCATCAGTTTTAACGTCGTCCAACTGCAAGTCGCTCATGCGCGTTCACCTGAATTACTGCCTTCAAGCCAGTCCTGCGGGGTTTTACCAGTCATTTGGCAAATTTCTCCAGCAAGCGTGGCGCAATCTTGTCCAACGGGCGGATCTCAACCGCAGCATCAATGGCGGCCGCCGCTTTGGGCATACCGTACACCGAGCTGCTCTGCTGGTCCTGGGCGATGGTTAGGAAACCTTGTTCGCGCATGAGTTTGAGGCCCTGGGCCCCGTCACGCCCCATGCCGGTCAACAGCACTCCCACCGCATCGCCACTCCAGTAGCGGGCAACACTTTCAAAAAAAACATCTATCGATGGTCGATAGATTTCGTTAACCGGTTCCGCGGTGTATGCCAGCGTACCGTTTTTCAACAAGCGGATATGGTGGTTGGTGCCCGCCAGCAGCACGGTCCCCACCTGCGGCGCTTCACCGTCCCGGGCCAGACGCACGTCAAGCCCGCACGAACTGCTCAGCCATTCGGCCATGCCGGCGGCAAACACCTGATCCACATGCTGGACCAGTACGATGGCGGCCCCGAAGTTTCTCGGCAAGCCCTTGAGCAGGGTTTCCAACGCTGCCGGGCCGCCAGCCGATGAGCCGATGGCCACCAGGGCACCCCGGCCACCCTGCACTCGCGGCTGGGCCGCTACCTGCCTGACGCGCTTTTCAGTCTGGCCCATCAGCCAGCCGACATTGAGGATCTTGCGCAACAGAGGCGCCGCCGCTTCCCTGGGGTTGCTGCCGCCCAGTACAGGGGTATCCACCACATCCAGGGCACCAAAGCCCATCGCTTCGAATACGCGGTGTACGTTCTGCTCCCGATCTATGGTCACAATCACGATGGCGCACGGGCTTTCGGCCATGATCCGGCGTGTGGCTTCGACGCCATCCATGACCGGCATGATCAGGTCCATCAGGATCAGGTCCGGGGTGTCCTCGGCGCACAGGCGCACTGCCTCCAGGCCGTCGCCGGCAACCCAGATCACCTGATGGGCGGGCTCGAATGCCAGCGCCCGGCGCAAGGCCTCAACCGCCAGGGGCATATCGTTGACGATGGCGATTCTCATGTCTGGGCTCCTCCAACGAGCTCAACCACTGCATCGAGCAGGGCATCGTCATGGAAACTGGCTTTGGCTAGATAATAGTCGGCTCCTGCATCCAGGCCGCGCCGACGGTCTTCTTCACGATCCTTGTACGACACCACCATCACCGGCATCGATTGCAAGCGGTTATCGCGACGCAACAGGGTAACCAGTTCAATGCCATCCATGCGCGGCATATCGATGTCAGTAATCAACAGATCGAAGTGCTCGGCACGCAAGGCGTTCCAGCCGTCCATACCGTCAACCGCCACGGCCACTTCATAGCCGCGGTTGAGCAGCAGTTTGCGCTGCAGTTCACGCACCGTCAGTGAGTCATCCACCACCAGAATACGTTTGCGGGTCAGTTCGGCGGTGTGCCGGTTGCGCCGATCGATCCGCTCCAGCCGCCCGGTATTGAGCAATTTGTCGACCGAGCGCAGCATATCTTCAACATCCACGATCAGCACCGGCGAGCCATCATCCAGCAAGGCCCCGGCGGAAATATCCTGGACCTTGCCCAGGCGCGGATCCAGGGGCAGTACCACCAGGGTGCGTTCGCCGATAAAACGCTCCACGGCCACGCCATACACCGCATCGCGCTCGCGAATCACCACCACCTTGAGGGTTTCGTCATCGCTCTGACCGGGCTGGCGTTGCAGCAGCTGGCTGGCGGCAACCAGGCCCACATGCCGGCCTTCGTGCCAGAAGTGCTGACGGCCTTCAAGCTGCACGATGTCTTCGGGCTGCAGGTCGCGCATGCGCTCGATATGGGCCAGCGGGAAGGCATACGCCTCGTCTGCCACTTCAACCACCAGGCTGCGCACCACGGACAGAGTCAACGGCACTTCAAGGTGGAAGCGGCTGCCATGCTGCGGGGTGTGCTCCAGCACAATGGCACCGCGCAACAGGCGCACCATATGCTGTACGGCATCCAGCCCCACACCGCGCCCCGAGACTTCGGTCACGGTGTCGCGCAGGCTGAAGCCGGGTAGAAACAGGAAGGTCAGCAGTTCTTCTTCGCTCAGTTGCGCCACTGTCTCTTCGGTGGACAGCTGACGCTCGACGATCGTGCGGCGCAAACGCTCCAGATCGACTCCGGCACCGTCATCGCTCAATTCCAGCACCAGCAACCCGGCCTGGTGGGAGATACGCAGGCGGATCAGCCCTTCGGCCGGCTTGCCCGCCAGCAAGCGCTGCTCCGGAGTTTCGATACCGTGATCGACGGCATTGCGCAGCAAATGGATCAAGGGCGCTTCGAGCTTTTCCAGCACGTCGCGGTCAACCTGGGTTTTTTCGCCTTCGATTTCCAGGCGGATCTGCTTGCCCAGGGCACGGCCCAGATCACGCACCATGCGCTCCTGCCCCACCAGGACATCGGCGAAAGGCCGCATGCGACAAGCCAGGGCAGTGTCGTAGAGCAATTGCGCGCGCTGGCCTGCCTGCCAGCAAAACTCGTCGAGTTCGGCGGTCTGTTCGCCGAGCAGGTGCTGGGACTCGGCCAGCATCTGCCGGGCATCGACCAGGGCCTGCTCGGCTTCATGGCTGATACCCGCGACCTTGAGGTGCTCATTGAGCGTATCCATAGCCCGCAAGTTGGTGCTTTGCATGCGTTTAAGGCGTTGCAAGGTCACCAGAAAGGGCTTGAGGCGCTGGGTTTCGACCAGGGATTTACTCGACAGGTCGAGCAGGCTGTTCAGGCGCTGGGCCGTGACCCGCAAGACCCGCTCGCCGCTTTCGGTCAGGCGCTGGGGACGCCGCGCAGGCTCCGCTGCTGCCTCGACAGGGGCCTCGACCTGTGGCTCAACCACCGGCTCAGGGGCCCGCTCGGGCACAGCTGGCGCGGGCATCAGCAGCAGCTGCGACACATCAAACTCGGGCGGCGCCACCCGCGCACTGGGCGCAGACGGGTCCAGCAGCTCATTCATGTGTGCCACATAGCCGTCAATGTCCTGAGGCGTGACGGTATTGCCGGGGGTGGCGATGCGCATCAACAGATCGGTGCCCTGCAACAGCGCGTCAATATGCTCGCGTTGCAGGTACAGGCGGCCTTCCTGGGCACTGACCAGGCAGTCTTCCATGACATGGGACACGCTCACGCCGGCATCCACGCCGACAATCCGCGCCGCCCCCTTCAAGGAATGGGCCGCACGCATGCAGGCTTCCAGCTGGTCGGCCTGGGTCGGGTTGCGCTCCAGCGCCAGCAGGCCTTCGTTGAGCACCTGGGTTTGGGCCTCGGCCTCCAGGCTGAACAACTCAAGCAGCGAGGCGTCGCGCATTTGCTCGGGGGTCATGTCAGGCTCCGGGTGATTGCGCTCAGCAGTTGCTCTTCATCCAGTAAACGCAGGCTGCGGGTTTTCCACTGCAGCACACCCCGGGTGTATTTGGCGCTGGCATGCTCGCCAGACAGCGACGCGGCATTGAGGTCGCCCTCGGCGATATTATGAATGCCATCCACTTCATCCACCGGCAGTACCACTGCCCCGCCGTGGGCCGCCACAATCAGCATGCGCGGCATCACCCGCAACGATGAGGCACCCGGCTCGGCAGGGTCGAGGCCCAGCAGTTCAACCAGCGACAGGCACGGCACCAAAGTGCCGCGCACATTGGCCACACCGCGCAAGGCCCGGGAACGCTGGTGCGGCAGAGAATGAATGGTCTGCATCGGCGCCACTTCATCCAGGCAGCGGGTGGGCAGCCCCAGCCACTCTTCACCCAGGCGGAAAACCACCAGTGAGCAGGTAGCCACCTTTTGTTCATGGGCCTGCGGGGCATACAGCTCCTGGCCCTGCTGCTCAAACGAATAACGGTCCAGCAAACGGGTCGCGGCGGCGGCGTAGGTGCCGCAGTTGCGGCAATGGATATGCTGGGGCAGCAACGGGCAGCTTTTGTCACCGTAAATGCCGATACGGTTCCAGCAGTCATCAATGGCCTGCGCTTCGGAGTGAATCAAGCTCTGTGCTGCTAAAGCGCTCATTGTTTACGCTCACTTTGGGTGGAACGCCCGTTCCGGGCTGCGCGCTCGTGCAAGCGCCGTGCGCCTGCTTCATCGCCTTGTGAAGCCAGCAGCGCCGCCAGATGGGCCAGTGCCTCTGAATGCTGGGGTTGCAGGTACAACGCCTTGCGATAGAAACCCTGGGCCTGCGCGGTCTGGCCCTGCACATCACTGAGCAGGCCCAGCCAGTAGAAGACCTCGGCCTGCGGGTCGTGCCGCTGCAGGAACTGCTCGCACGCTGCCTGCGCCTCGCGGCTTTTGCCCTCATTGGCCAAGGTGGCAATCTGCTCAAGCAGCATGCCCGGCGCGTCGGCTGACGATGCGGTTGTTGCCGCCGGGGCGTGTGAACGCGGGGCAAAAGGCCGGCTGGCCAGTGGCGCTACAGGCATGGGCGCTGGCGCTTTGGGCCGGGCCAGTGGCTTGGGTTCGGCAGGCGCCTGGCGCGCCGCAGGCACTGGCTCATGACTGTGGCAAAAAGCGAATGACTGCGGGGCACCGATCGAGCGCATGCCCAGTCGGCTGAGCAAGCTGCCTTCGGCCGGGCCGATAAATAAAACCCCGTCATCACGGGTCAGACGCTTGAGCACATCCAGCGCCTGCTGCTGGGTTTTAAGATCAAAGTAAATCAACAGGTTGCGGCAAAATACAAAGTCATACGGTTCGTGGCTGGCGAGCAGGATCGGGTCCAACAGGTTGCCGACGGTGAAGCTGACCTGCCCGCAGACGCGCTCCGACAATTGATAACCGTCGTTGTCGATACTGAAGTAGCGCTCACGAAAATCCGTGGGCTGGCCACGAAAAGAGTTTTTACCATACAACGCGTTTTGCGCGCGTTGCACCGACAGCGGGCTGACATCCAGGGCCTCGACCTTGAATTGATGCGCAGCAAAACCGGCATCAAACAGCGCCATCGCAATCGAATACGGCTCTTCACCGGTCGAGCACGGCAGGCTGAGGATGCGCAATGTGCGACGGCTGCCGATTTCTGCCAGGCGCTGCCTGGCCAGGCGGCCCAGCGTGGCAAAGGATTCGGGGTAACGGAAAAACCAGGTCTCGGGCACGATCACCGATTCGATCAGCGCTTGCTGTTCGTCCTGGGAGCTGAGCAAACGCTGCCAGTAGCGATCGTTGTCGGGCATGTCCAATGCCATGCAGCGCTGGCGAACGGCACGCTCGATAATCGCCGGGCCGACTGAAGCCACATCCAGGCCGATGCGTTGCTTCAAATAATCGAAAAACCGTTGGTCAAGGCTCATGGCGCCACCTGGGCACAGGTGTCTTCTTCACCCTCGGCAAACAACAGTGCAGACACTGCCGGGCTGAGCAGGTCATCGACACTCAACCATTGCAACAGCCCGGCCTCGTCCTTGCGCACCGGCCCCAGATACGGCGCATCACGGTTATCAACGCCATAGGGTTGAAAGTCCGCCGGATCACAGCGCAACGTGTCACTGGCCTGCTCAAGCAGCAGGCCGAGCAATCGTGCGCGGTAGTTGACCAGCACCAGCCGGGTGCTGGTGCGGGCCACGGCGGGGCTGCCAAAGGTCATGGCGCTGATATCGATCACCGGCACCATGTGCTCACGATGGGCAAACACCCCCGCGACCCACGCCGGAGCATGGGCGATCGGTTTGAGCGGCAAGCGCGGCAACACCTCGACTACATCCGTGGCGGCCAGGGCATAACGCTCATTGTCGATAAAAAACACCAGGAACAGGCGCCTTGACGACACCTTTGCGCCCGCCTGTTTGGTTGCAAGCTCGCTCATCAGACTTTGAAACGCGAAACGCCGCTGCGCAGCCCAACGGCAACCTGACTCAATTCGTCGATCGCGAAGCTGGCCTGACGCAGGGACTCGACGGTCTGGCTGCTGGCATCGCCCAGCTGCACCAGCGCAAGGTTGATCTGCTCGGCACCCGTGGCCTGAGCCTGCATGCCCTCATTGACCATCAGCACGCGCGGCGCCAGGGCCTGGACCTGATGGATGATCTGCGACAGTTGCTCGCCCACTTGCTGCACCTCGGACATGCCGCGGCGCACTTCTTCGGAGAACTTGTCCATGCCCATCACGCCCGCGGAAACCGCCGACTGAATCTCGCGCACCATCTGCTCGATATCGTAGGTGGCCACGGCAGTCTGGTCGGCCAAACGGCGCACTTCGGTGGCCACCACGGCAAAACCGCGGCCATATTCACCGGCTTTTTCAGCTTCGATAGCAGCGTTAAGCGACAGCAAATTGGTCTGGTCGGCCACTTTGACGATGGTCACCACCACCTGATTGATGTTGCCGGCTTTCTCATTGAGGATCGCCAGCTTGGCGTTGACCAGATCGGCCGCGCCCATCACCGAATGCATGGTTTCTTCCATGCGGGCCAGGCCTTGCTGCCCGGAACCGGCCAGGATCGAAGCCTGATCGGCAGCCGAGGTCACTTCGGTCATGGTGCGCACCAGATCACGGGACGTGGCGGCGATTTCCCGGGACGTAGCGCCGATCTCTGTGGTGGTGGCTGCGGTTTCAGTGGCGGTAGCCTGTTGTTGCTTGGAGGTGGCGGCAATTTCCGTAACCGAGGTGGTGACCTGCACCGAAGAGCGCTGAGCCTGGGAAACCAGCGTCGTCAGCTCGGCCATCATGTCGTTGAAGCCGGTTTCCACGGCGCCAAACTCGTCCTTGCGTTCCAGGTTCAAGCGCGAGCTCAGGTCACCGGAACGCATCACTTCCAGAATCGATACGATGCGCTGCATCGGCGACATGATTGCCCGCAGCAGCAGAAAGCCGCAAAGCGCAGCGGCAAGTACGGCAATCACCAGCGAAATGATCATGCTGACCTTCGCGGTAACGACGGCCTGGGCAATCGTGTCACTTGCCTGGGCTGCAGACTGACGGTTGGTATCGATCAGGAAGTTGAGTTGTTTACGCCCGGCCATCCAGGCCGGGGCCAACTCCTCGCTGACCAGACGCTGGGCCTGGTCGAACTGCTTGCTTTCGTACAGCGCAATCACCTTGGCCAAGTCTTCGGAATACTGCTTGTGCAGCACCTCGAATTCATCGAAATTGGCGCGGTCATCACCGTCGAAAATAGTCCCGCGGTAGTGCTCCAGCTCTTGATTGAGACGGTCCTCATAGCTGGCGTAAAGTTTGCGGTCTTCGTTGGTCAGGTCACGGCGATTGTCTGCGCCGATCAATTGCAGGGTCAGGACATAACTGTCCACCCAGGCACTGCGAATCATCGAACTGTAATAGACCCCGGGAATGGCATCGGTGCGCACTGTTTCTTCGCTGCTTTCAATCGACAGCAGGCGCGAGTAAGACGCAACAACCATCAGCAGCATAATGGCGATGATTACAGCAAAGCTCGCCAAGATGCGTTGGCGTAACGTCCAGTTCTTCACAGTCGATCCTCGGGGTGCCATTAAAATGATGGTGAGTATAGCCGAGGGCGCGCAATGATTCGTACAGGCGTTGAGACAGATCTCACAGCAATAGACAAATATTCCTACATATAAAACTTCAATCCTGTGGGAGCGGGCTTGCTCGCGATGCAGGCGCCGCGGTCTGCCGGGCTGACCGTGCCAAAGCCATCGCGAGCAAGCCCGCTTCCACAAAAGGTGGCCGGTTATCAGAACATCAGTGCATTGCTCAGGTCGCCCATCGGCACCTGCCCGCGCGCCTTCATGGCGTCGTCGCGCTGCTTGAGGCCATCCAGCACTTCCAGCTGATGCACCCGGGTAATCAGGCGCAGGATCGAGGCAGTGTCATACACCGTGTGATCCACCGTGCCCTTGCGGGCGAAAGGTGACACCACCAGTGCCGGAATCCGTGTACCGGGCCCCCAGCGATCGCCCTTGGGCGGTGCAACGTGGTCCCACCAGCCGCCGTTTTCATCGACAGTGAGCACGATCACCATGTTCTGCCACTGCGGGCTGTTGCGCAGCACCTTGAGCACGCGATCAAGGTGACGGTCACCGGCAGCCACATCGGCATACCCGGCGTGCAGGTTGAGGTTGCCCTGGGGCTTGTAGAAGCTCACGGCCGGCAGTTTGCCAGCCTCGGCGTCAGCCAGAAAACGGTTGGTAGCGGCTTGGTCGCCCAGCCCACCATCACGCAGGCGCTTGCTGCGCTCCTGCGGGTTCTCCGGGCCTTGTTGCACAAAGTAATTGAACGGCTGGTGGTGGTACTGGAAGTTGGGGATCTTGGGGATGCCGTCCGAGCCCTTGTACTGCTCCAGCGTGGCCTGCCAGGCGCCCGCGTACCAGGCCCAGTCGATGTTCTTTTTGCTCAGTTTGTCGCCAATATGCTCATGGCTTTGTGGTACCAGTACGCTCGGCAGGTCGGGCTTGGCGTAGTCCGGGCGCTCGGGGTCGCGGATCCAGGTCGGCCAGTACGGTGGGGCCATTGTGTTAACGGCAAAACCGTCGGGTGTGAGCGCGCTGGGGCCGAACTGCGGGGCGCCGGTCATGGCGCTGGCCGGGGACTTGGCCAGGGGCTTGAGGCGCGTACCGGTGGGGTCGTCCCCTTGCAGCACGGCAATCTGCCCCTCCGCCACGGAGGTGCCCGCATTCGGATAAAACGGCACCGCCGCGCTGATCAGGTACTGATGGTTAAGGAACGAGCCGCCGAAAGCGCCCTGGAAGAAGTTGTCACACAACACGAATTCCCGGGCCACGTCCCACAGGCGCAGCGAGTACTGCGACTGGGCGTAGTAACCCATCGGCAGGCCACCCGAGTCACCCCAGGCGACGAACTGGTCATTTTTGCCATCGTTGATCTGCATCTGGTTCTGATAGAACACATGCCACAGGTCGCGGGTTACCAGGTTCAGCGGCAAGTCTTCCTGATTGGGCCCTTTGAGGGCAAAGGGGGCGTTGGGCAGATCATGCTGGTACTGCTCGCCCGGGGCATAGGTCACCCCATCGACCGTCTGAGGCCCGACTTGCACGACCCCGCCCCAGGCGGGTGGCAAGGTTTGTAATAAGCTGCCATCACGGTCGCGCTGCTGATAATCGGCAGGCTTGAGGGCTGACAAGGGTTTATCGACGCCGGGAAAGTTGGCAAACAGATTATTGAAGCTGCGGTTCTCGGCATAGATCACCACGATGGTCTTGACCTGCTCGTGGAGTTTTTTGTCCAGATCAGCAGGTGTCAACGGCTGCGACTGGACAGGCCGGCCCTGCTCGCTGACACCGCAAGCGCTCAGGGTAGCGGCCCCGACGCCCAGTGCGGCAGCACCGGCGAGGAAGCGACGGCGGCTGCTGTCAGCCGGGAGTTGGGTGTCCGGGTCTTTCTTGTCGCTCATTGCAAATCCCTGTTGAGGCGTAACAAATTATTTCTGGCGGGCAGACTAGCAGGGGATTATGACGGGGAAGTTGCAGTAGATCGAAGCCGGGGAGCATAAAAAACGCCCCGGACCGTAGAGGTTCGGGGCGTCTAAAACAGCTATATCGCGGAACATCGCCCGCAGAGTGGGTTAGCCGTGTGCCTGTTTTACCTGGGCCTCCAGCTCGGTCTTCAGGCCCGGGTCGAGCTTGAGCTGTTTGGCCAGCTCTTCCAGATAGGCGCGCTCCATAAAATGCTCTTCGTCCACCAGAACAAGGCTGGCGATATACATTTCGGCCGCGATTTCCGGGGTAGTGGCAGCACGGGCCACTTCGGCGGGGTCCAGCGGCTTGTTCAGCTCTGCTTGCAACCATTGGCGCAGCGCAGGGTCACCATTGAGCTTGTTCAGTTCGCCATCGATCAATTGGCGCTCGCGCTCATCCACATGGCCATCAGCCTTGGCGGCAGCCACCAGCGCCTTGAGGATTGCCTGGCTGTGTTGCTCCACTTGCGGTGCCGGGACGCGGTCAATGGTCTGCGGTTCGGTCTGCGGTGCCGTGCCCTGATTGGCCTGCCAGTTGCCGTAGGCTTTATAGGCCAGCACGCCCAAGGCCGCCAGGCCACCATAGGTCAGCGCCTGGCCACCATATTTTCGCGCACTCTTGTTGCCCAGCAGCAGGCCCAGGGCACTGGCTGCCAGGGCACCGCCGCCCGCACCGGAAAGCATGCCGCCCAGCCCCCCGGAGCCAAGCAGGTCTCCCAGGCCACCTTTGCCACCAGTGGAGGCGCCGCCTTGGGTACCGGCTTTTTTCTCCAGCATCTGTTGGCCGGATTTAAGCAGTTGGTCGAGCAAACTCATAAGCATCCTCTCGTAACAGGGTCAGGGGGAGCCAGAAAGCCCGCCAGCAGGCGGGCTTATCGTAAAGAGCAAGGGGATCAGTCGCGCAGGTCGGACTCATGAATCGGTTGGTCGCGATGGGTTGCACGCTGATACTGGGCTGGCCAGGTCGCCTTTTTGCCGCCCAGGTCATCGTCTGCGTGCAGCGGCCAGTACGGGTCACGCAACAGCTCGCGGGCCAGCAGGATCAAATTGGCCTGCCCGGTGCGCAGGATATGCTCGGCCTGTGCGGGTTCGGTGATCATGCCCACCGTACCGGTGGCGATGCAGGCCTCCTTGCGCACGCGCTCGGCAAAGCGGGTCTGGTAACCCGGCCCGACCGGGATCTCGGCATTGGCTGCAGTACCGCCCGAAGACACGTCGATCAAGTCCACCCCCAATGCCTTGAGACGGCGCGCCAGCTCGACGGTTTCGTCAGGGTTCCAGCCGTCTTCCACCCAATCGGTGGCCGACACCCGCACAAACAGCGGCAGCTCCTGCGGCCATACCCCGCGCACGGCCTCGGTCACCTCCAGGACCAGACGAATTCGATTCTCGAACGAACCACCGTATTGGTCACGTCGCTGGTTGCTCAACGGCGAAAGAAATTGATGCAGCAAGTAACCGTGAGCGGCGTGAACCTCGACCACCGAGAACCCGGCTTCCAGTGCCCGCCTGGCAGCCGCCACGAAAGCCTGGACAACGTCCTTGATCTGGCTTTCGTCCAGTTGCGCGGGCGGTGTGTGTTGCGGGTCGAAGGCTATCGGTGACGGCCCGACCGGCACCCAGCCGCCCTCCTCCACCTTGACGCTGCCATGCTTGCCCAGCCAGGGGCGGTGGGTGCTGGCCTTGCGCCCGGCATGGGCCAGCTGGATGCCGGCCACAGCGCCCTGGGCGCGGATAAAGCGGGTGATGCGTTGCAGGGGTTCAATCTGTTCGTCGTTCCACAGGCCCAGATCCTGGGCAGTAATCCGGCCTTCGGGGGTGACAGCAGTAGCTTCGGTAAAAATCAGCCCGGCACCGCCAACGGCACGGCTGCCAAGGTGGACCAGGTGCCAGTCATTAGCCAGCCCGTCGACGCTGGAGTACTGGCACATTGGCGAGACCGCAATGCGGTTAAGAAGGGTCAGTTGGCGCAGGGTATAGGGTTCGAGCAGCAGACTCATGGGTCACCTCTAATTCCAGTGGGCAGGCTCCAAGTACTTCTGAAGAGCCTAGTCGACAACACTGGATGAGGGAGGGTTCAAATCGCACCGGGTCGTGGTGGTTTTGGTGGGAGCGGGCTTGCTCGCGATGGGGTCAGTGCGGTCTGTCAGGCCAACCGCGGTGATCCCGTCGCGGGCAAGCCCGCTCCCACAGGGGCTTGGCGGATCATCGCGGTTCGATATGGGCAATCATCAACTGTACGGTTTCGTTGCCGCGAAACTCGTTGAGGTCGAGTTTGTAGGCCAGTTCAACCCAGCGAATGGTCGGGTTCGGCCACACTTCGCGGTCGATCCCGAAAGCAATGCCATCGAGTTTGACGCTGCCACATTCGGTCTTGAGCACCACTTTCAAATGCCGCTCGCCCACGATGCGCTGCTCCACCAGCTGGAACACCCCGTGAAACAACGGCTCGGGAAAGTGCTGGCCCCAAGGCCCGGCATTGCGCAGGGCCCGCGCCAGCTCCAGATGAAACTCTTCAACCGCCAGGCTGCCATCCGACAGCATGCGCCCGGTCAGGTCTTCTTCACGCAATTGACGTCGCACTTCGGCATCAAAAGCCTCACAGAACAGCGGAAAGTTGGCCTCAGGCAAAGTCAGGCCAGCCGCCATCGCATGGCCACCGTATTTGCTGATCAAGTCCGGATGTTGTGCAGCCACCACACTCAGCGCATCACGAATATGAAAGCCAGGCACCGAGCGCCCGGAGCCCTTGAGCATGCCATCACCGGCATCGGCAAAAGCGAAGGTCGGTCGGAAGTAACGCTCCTTGAGTCGCGAAGCCAGAATCCCGATCACCCCCTGGTGCCACTCGGGATCGAACAGGCACAGGCCAAACGGCATGCTGTCGATCGTCAGGTCCTTTAGCTGGGCCAGCGCTTCACGTTGCATGCCCTGCTCGATGGATTTGCGGTCCTGGTTCATCTCGTCCAGTTGCGCAGCCATTTCCCGCGCCGCGTTGGCGTCATCGGTAAGCAGGCATTCGATGCCCAGGCTCATGTCGTCCAGGCGCCCGGCAGCGTTCAGGCGCGGCCCGAGGATAAAACCCAGGTCGGTGGAGGTGATTTTCGAGTGGTCACGCTTGGCCACCTCCAGAATTGCCTTGAGCCCCGGCCGGGCACGCCCGGCACGAATGCGCTCAAGCCCTTGATGAACGAGGATGCGGTTGTTGGCATCCAGCGGCACCACGTCCGCCACGCTGCCCAGGGCCACCAGGTCCAGCAGCTCGGCGATATTTGGCGCCTTGCTGTTCTGGTACCAGCCCAGGCTGTTCAAGCGCGCCCGCAAGGCGATCAGCACATAGAAAATCACCCCGACCCCCGCCAGCGCCTTGCTCGGGAACTCGCAGCCGGGCTGGTTGGGGTTGACGATGGCATCCGCGGCCGGCAACTCGCTGCCCGGCAAGTGGTGGTCGGTGACCAGCACGCTCAGACCGGCCTTTTTCGCCGCAGCAACGCCTTCAATACTGGAAATCCCGTTGTCGACCGTAATCAGCAACTGCGGCGTGCGGGTCAGCGCGACTTCGACGATTTCCGGGGTCAGGCCATAGCCGTATTCAAACCGGTTGGGCACCAGGTAATCGACATGGGCCGCCCCCAGCAAACGCAAACCGAGCATGCCCACGGTGCTGGCCGTAGCGCCGTCGGCGTCAAAGTCGCCGACGATCAGGATGCGCTGGCGCTGCTCAAGCGCGACCACCAGCAAGTCCACTGCAGCATCGATGCCCTTGAGCTGCTGATACGGAATCAGCCGCGCCAGGCTCTTGTCCAGTTCAGCTTGGGACTGCACACCGCGTGCGGCGTACAGGCGGGTCAGCAGGGTTGGCATTTCGCCCAGAAAAGGCAGGGTTTCAGGCAATGGACGAGGTTCGATGCGCATAAGCAGGTGGAGAGTCTCTGAGCGTAGAAAAAAGTTGTAACTTAGCCGCGTTCGCCTTGCAGCCACTGCAGTTGCACTTCGTGCTGGCCGCGGTCGTCAGTCACGAAAATCGTGCCTTCGCTGATCATTACGTCCCACTTGATAACCCGGGGCATGTCCTTGGCCAGGACTTCAAGAATCTCTTGTGGCACGGCAGCAATGTTGACGTTCTTCAGGTTCTTGATCGCCGGAATGACCTTGCCTTCCCACACGCGCAAGCTGCCATAGGCCAGCAGGCTGGTGCGTTCGGTACGGCGCGAGCACCAGGTCAGGCGGTCGGCATCGGGCTGGCCAACTTCGATCCAGTGCAGGACACGGTCGTCCAGGCTTTTTTCCCACAGGGCTGGTTCGTCTACATCAGACAGACCACGACCAAAAGACAGCTGCTCGTTGTACCAAAAGGCGTAGGCCAGAAGGCGCACGGTCATGCGTTCTTCAGTTTCCGAAGGGTGACGGGCGATGGTCTGCTTGACGCTTTCATAGACCCCGCGATCGAGATCGGTAAGGTTGAGTTCAAACTTGTAGGTCGTGGACGGCTGTGCCATGAACGGGCTTCTTGATACGGAGAAAGGCGGCAAGTCTAACCGATACACCGTGATTGAACGAATCGGCCAGCTTCTTGCCAGCCGCCAGCTATGTTAAAAGGCTGTACTCGCTCGCCCCCTGGACAAGGATTCCACATGCCGCTCGCCACCAAACCCCTTTCGGGCCTTAAAGTCGTCGAATTGGGCACCCTGATCGCCGGGCCTTTTGCATCGCGGATTTGCGCCGAGTTCGGCGCCCAGGTGATCAAGGTCGAATCCCCGGACGGCGGCGACCCGCTGCGAAAATGGCGCAAGCTGTATGAGGGCACGTCGCTGTGGTGGTTTGTCCAGGCACGCAACAAGAAATCCCTGACCCTGAACCTCAAGCACCCCGATGGCCTGAGCATCCTCAAGGCGCTGCTGGCAGACGCCGATATCCTCATCGAAAATTTTCGCCCCGGCGTACTGGAAAAACTCGGCCTGGGCTGGGAGGTGCTGCATGCGCTGAACCCCAAACTGGTGATGGTGCGCCTGTCCGGCTTTGGCCAGACCGGGCCGATGAAAGACCAGCCGGGGTTTGGCGCGGTCGGCGAATCCATGGGCGGGCTGCGTTATATCACCGGTTTTGAGGACCGCCCGCCGGTGCGCACGGGCATTTCGATCGGCGACTCGATTGCCGCGCTGTGGGGCGTGATTGGCGCACTGATGGCCTTGCGTCATCGCGAGGTCAACGGCGGCCAGGGCCAGGTGGTGGACGTGGCGCTGTACGAGGCCATTTTTGCCATGATGGAAAGCATGGTGCCGGAGTTCGATGTATTCGGTTTTATCCGTGAGCGTACCGGCAATATCATGCCGGGTATTACCCCCTCCTCGATCCACACCAGCCAGGACGGCAAGCATGTGCAGATCGGCGCCAACGGCGACGCTATCTTCAAGCGCTTTATGCAGATTATCGGCCGTGACGACCTGGCCAATGACCCGGCGCTGGCGAGCAACGATGGCCGCGACGCGCGACGCGACGAGCTGTATGGCGTGATTGACCGCTGGGTCGGTTCACTGCCGCTGGCAACGGTGCTTGAACAACTGGCTGCGGCACAGGTGCCGGCCAGCCGTATTTTTTCGGCAGAAGATATGTTCAGCGACCCGCAATTTCTGGCCCGAGAGATGTTTCTGCAGGCCAAACTGCCGGACGGCAAGGACTTCAAGATGCCGGGTATCGTGCCCAGGCTGTCCGATACCCCGGGCTCGGCGGATTGGGTCGGCCCGCAGCTGGGCGAGCACAATCACGAGGTATTGAGCGGCCTGGGTTACGACGCCGCGGCAATTGCCAGCCTCAAGCAGTCAGGCGCCATCTAGGCATGCTGGCCATTTTTGCTGGCAAGCGAAGGAGATCAGCACGATGACTTGTCCCCCGACGCGGCGAAGCCTTTGGGCTGGCCTGATCGCCTCGCTGATGCTGGGTTGGGCTCCTGCAAGCCAGGCGGCGCCAACGCTGATCTGGCTGCTGCGCGACCTGCCACCCTTGACCGTGTTTCATGGCCCGCAAAAGGGTCAGGGGGTGATCGACAAAATGATGCCCGACCTGATCGCCAACATGCCGCAGTACCAGCACATTGTGATGCAGGTAAACCGCGCACGGGCCCTGCAGATGCTTGAAGAGCAATCACTGGCCTGCGACCCGGCATTGGTCTGGAACCCGGCTCGCGCCCTGTCGATTGTCTATTCCGAACCCGTTACCGAGCTGCACAGCAATGGCATGGCGATTCTGCGTGAGGACCGGCAACGGCTGCAGCCCTTTATTCATGACGACAAGGTCGACCTGCCGGGCCTGCTCAAGGCACAAACCCTCAAGCTTGGGGTCATTGCCAAACGCAGTTACGGGGTATGGATTGATAACCAGCTGGCGCGGGGCCCGGCGAGCCAGATTGTCATGCATTACGGCAGCGACCCGCTGGCCAGCCTGTTGCAGATGCAACAAGCCGGCCGCATGCCGGCACTGCTGGGCTATTGGCCGGAAATCCAGGCCAAGGCCAGCCAGCAAGGCTTGTCGCCCGACGCGCTGATGTTTTACCCGATCCAGGGCGCGCCCGAGTTTCAACCCATTTACGTCGGATGCACGGACACGCCTGAAGGCCGCGAGGTGATCAGCCACGTCAATTCGATTTTGCTCAAACTGGGGCCAGCGCCCCCGTCCAGCCTGGATGTGCATTGACAAAAAAAAGCCATAAAAAAACCCCGAACAGTGGGGAGGCTGCCCGGGGTCTAACAAGGTCATGATGACCTGCTCAACAGGCTACAAGCATCGGAGCAATAAACTTGCCCCTGTTGATAATAAATCTGACATGCCTCGGCTGGCGGAAGTTCCCCCGTGCGGGCAATTAATTTGTGCCGCTCTCCCCTGTACACCGGTGTGACTGTCGATAAAGATCCAGCAACTGCCCCAACCCGGCCACGGTCACCGGTTTGGGCAGGCACCCCAGCACCTCAAGCCCGTGCCGACGGGCCATGCGGGCCGCCATTTCGATCACATGGGGCGCAGCCGCACTCGAGATGATCAACGCCGTGGCATCACGCTTGAGCGCCAGCTCGCGGATAAGCTGCAGCCCTGAAGGCCCCTCCATGTACAGATCGCAAATAGCCACATCAATAGCCCCGCGATTGAGCAGCGAATGGCGGGCAGAATCCACGCTTTCGGCGGTCAACACGTCAAAAATACGGAATGCATTCAACATTTGATGCAACACCATCAATTGAAATGGGTTGTCTTCAAGAATCAATACTTTCAACGGTCGCATCATGGGCCTTCAGGGCATAAACCTGATGTTACAGAGGTGGTAAACCTTAGTAGGCTCAACAGCCGCATAACATAGGACAATTCCGCAATTGGCGTGGGAATGCGCTACAAGCGATTTTCACCGCCTAAAATGCCCCGTGACTCCCATTTCCTGGCTTCTGACTTGTCAAACCAGCCCCCTACCAGCCCCTCCATACGGCCGGTTTCCGAGTAGAACGGCGCGGCCCACTGATAGATTTCCATCCCGCCGGTTTTAAACTCCACCCAACGCTTTTGGTAGCACGGTTTACGGCTTTGAATCATGTTCAAGATTTCGCGCTGAAATTTTTCGGCCAGCTCCTGGGAAAACAAATCCACTTCAGTCACCTTCAACCCGCAAATTTGCCCCAGGCGGACCGACAAGCGTTCCTCATAGCTTTGATTACAGGTAATCAACTGGCCCTCCAGGCCAACCACAAAAATCGGGCTGGGGATGCCATCCAGAAAGCGGTGGCTGAGCTTCAATTGTTCTATGAGGCTCAGCTCGTACTCGCGCCCGGCCCCCAGTTGCCTGCGCAAAAAACCGTTGTAGAAAAGTGACATAAGCCCGACCGAGCACAAGCCCGCAATCGCCCACCACAGCCCCGGCGAGTGGTACAGGCCACCTTCGATAATCAGCGGCTGGCCAGCCCCACCCAGCCATGTGGTGCGCAGCGCGCGGATATCGGCCACGGGGATGGCCTCCAGGGCCTTGTTCATGATGCTGAACAGCTCCGGGTAGCGGGCTGGTACCGAAAAAGTGGCGGCCGCCCATTGCCCTTCAACACTGCGCCCGACTTTCAACCGCCCCGGCGGATACAGATAGGCCTGCGTTTCGGTCTGGATCGTCGCATCCGCATCGCCATTGGCCACCGCGTGACGGGCCTGGGCATAGGTCTCAACCAGACGCAGGGTGACTGCGGGGTATTCACGCCGAATGTAGTCTTCAAGGGCATGCCTGGCCGGCAGCACCAGGACCTTGCCGGCAAGCTGGCTCAGCGAGCCCAGCCGGGAATCATTGACGCGCACTACAAACACCCAGGGTGCCCCGCCGTATGAGTGGGTGAAGTTCAGGAAGGCCTTGCGCTCACGGCTTCTGGAGAGGCTTGAGTTCATTTGCGCCTCGCCGCTTTTGAGCATGTCGAGGATTTGCACGGTTGAAAACGCCTCTTTATGAACAAATTGCAGGCCGGTCATGCGAGAAATGCGCGCCAGAATGTCAATGCTCAGGCCCGCCCAGCGGCCGTCGCCGGTCCTGAAGCCGTAAAGGGGAAACTGCTGGGTGGCCAGGGTCACAACCGGATTGCGCTGGATCCACTCCCGTTCGGTGGGCAGCAGATCGATGCGCTGCTGCGCAATGCTGCCTTCCAGCCCGCTGGTCCAGCGCGAAAGCACCATGCGCGTTGCACGCTCATCGAGGCTTTCAAGTGCGCGATCGATCAGTGACGCCAGCCTGGAGCTGGAATGACGCGTGGCAAAAGCAAAGCCGAATGCGGGCAAGGCACTGTCACCGACAATGCGCAGCCCAGAGTGCGGACGAAAGCTTTTGAATGACTGCACGATCAGTTCGTTGCCGATAAAGGCATCGATATCGCCCTCGGTCAGCGCGTCCATTGCATTGTGCAGATCGGCAATGATGACGATCTCACTGCTCGGGTAAAACGCCTGGGCTGTATGAAAATCGACGTATCCGGCCATAAAGCCGATTTTTTTGCCGGCCCAGTTGCCGACCGGCCCTTCATCATCGGTACGGCAAACCACAACCAGGCGGTCGGCCATGTACTCCTGGGACAGAACAACGCCTTCGATACCACGCTCGAATCCGCTGGCGCTGGTCAGGATATCGACTTCGCCGGCCAGTAGCCGGGCAACCGCCTGCTCCCGCGTCCTGTAGCCCAGGATCTCAACGGGCACCCCCAGTTTGTCGCGCAGGATGCTCAAGTAATCGGCACTCAGGCCTTGGTAGTTGTTGCGGTCGGTGATGATGTCGACAGGTTCGTAATCAACGGTGGCGATACCGATCCGCAAGGTGCCCTGGCTGGCCAGCCATTGCCGGTCGGCGGCGTCCAGCTGCATTGGCACGGGCTCGACAGCGCTGCTCGAAAGCCTGAAGGGTATGCCCGGTTCGCCGATGACCGGCTGGGCAAGACTGAACATGCCCATAGCCAGCACTATGCGCATCCATGTTTGAAATGCCTGGTGAATACATGACATGACAGCATCCTTGACCGGGTATTCGCCAGCATACGAGGGGCGAAAACCAGGCAAGTTTGCCATGCACCAATAAAAAAGCCCGTCAGATGACGGGCTTCAAAACGCGTAAGACAAATGCCTTCAGAGCGGCTTGCCACGGTTGCCATGCTGGCTGACAAAGGCTTGTACAGCCTTGAGGTCATTGGCCAACACGGTGTAGCGCTCTTCTCGCTCAAACAAGTCAGAAAGGTGTGACGGCAGCTCCAGCGCTTTACCTACGCCAGCTTTTTCAACCGCATCCGGGAACTTCACCGGGTGCGCCGTGCCCAGGATCACCATCGGAATATCCAGGCTGCGACGGCATTCACGCGCTGCATGCACACCGATGGCCGTATGCGGATCGAGGACTTCGCCGGTTTCAGCAAACACCTGGGCGATGGTTTCGCAGGTTTGTTCGTCATCCACTGCCAGCGAGTCAAACAGACGGCGTGCTTCGGTCCAGCGGTCTTCTTCAACGCTGAAGTTGCCGGTTTGCTTGAAGGCATCCATCAGGCCCGCAACAGCGGCGCCATTGCGACCGTGCAGGTCGAACAGCAGACGTTCAAAGTTGGACGACACCATGATGTCCATCGACGGCGACAGGGTCGCGTGCAGGGTGTCCTTGGCATACTGGTTGCCGCTCATGAAGCGGTGCAGGATGTCATTGCGGTTGGTGGCCACGATCAGTTGATTGATCGGCAGGCCCATGTTGCGCGCAAGGTAACCGGCGAAGATATCGCCGAAGTTGCCGGTAGGCACCGAGAACGACACGGAACGGTGCGGCCCGCCCAGTTGCAGGGAGGCGTGGAAGTAGTAAACGATCTGGGCCATGATCCGCGCCCAGTTGATCGAGTTCACGGCCACCAGGCGGGTGCCCTTGAGGAAACCCTGGTCGGCGAAGCTGGCCTTGACCATTTCCTGGCAGTCATCGAAGTTGCCTTCGATGGCGATGTTATGGATGTTGTCACCGAACAGCGTGGTCATCTGGCGACGCTGTACTTCCGACACCCGGTTGTTGGGGTGCAGGATGAAAATATCGACGTTTTCGCAGTGCTTGCAACCTTCGATCGCCGCCGAACCGGTATCCCCGGAGGTGGCGCCGACGATCACTACACGCTCGCCGCGTTTTGCCAGTACATAGTCGAGCAAGCGGCCGAGCAGTTGCAGGGCAAAGTCCTTGAACGCCAGGGTCGGGCCGTGGAACAGCTCCAGCACCCACTCGTTGCCGTTGAGCTGACGCAGCGGCGCTACAGCGGCGTGGGAAAACGCGCCGTAGGTTTCTTCGAGAATCTTTTTGAAGTCGGCATCCGGAATGCTGCCGGTCACGAACGGACGCATCACCCGGAAGGCCAGCTCGTGGTAAGGCAAACCGGCCCAGGAAGCGATTTCTTCCTGGGTAAAGCGCGGCAGGTTTTCCGGCACATACAAACCGCCATCACTGGCCAGACCGGCCAGCAACACATCTTCAAAATTCAGGGCCGGTGCCTGGCCACGGGTACTGATATAGCGCATGGGTTCAAACCTTCGGTTCGAGCGGCAAGCGGTTTAGCTACAGCGGCAAGAAAAATGCAATCTGGCTCTTGCTTGCCGCTTGTAGCTTGTAGCTTGCAGCTCTTGATTAATTAAGATGCTCAACGCGGATGCGAACAACCGGGCCCACAACGCCTTGCAGCGCTTCAAGCGCAGCGATGGCATCGTTGATGTGCTGCTCGATCACGCGGTGGGTCAGCAGGATCATCGGCACCAGGCCGTCATGCTCTTCGACTTCTTTCTGCATGATCGATTCGATGTTGATGCCGCGCTCGGACAGGATGCTCGCCACTTGTGCCAGCACGCCCGGGTGGTCCTTGGCCTGGATACGCAGGTAGTAGGCACTTTCGCACGCTTCGATCGGCAGGATAGGGTGATCGGACAGCAGATCCGGCTGGAAAGCCAGGTGCGGTACGCGGTTTTCCGGGTCGCTGGTCATGGCACGCACCACGTCCACCAGGTCGGCAACCACTGACGAAGCCGTTGGCTCCATGCCGGCGCCGGCGCCGTAGAACAGGGTCGAACCGGCAGCATCGCCGTTGACCATCACGGCGTTCATCACGCCATTGACGTTGGCAATCAGGCGGTCAGCCGGGATCAGCGTCGGGTGGACCCGTAGCTCGATGCCGTTGGCCGTGCTGCGTGCAACACCCAGATGCTTGATGCGATAGCCCAGCGCTTCTGCGTAATTCACATCAGCGGTTGTCAGCTTGGTGATGCCTTCGGTGTAGGCCTTGTCGAATTGCAGCGGGATACCAAAGGCAATCGACGCCAGAATGGTCAGTTTGTGCGCCGCATCAATGCCTTCGACGTCGAAGGTCGGGTCGGCTTCGGCATAACCCAGCGCTTGCGCTTCAGCCAGCACGTCTTCGAACGTACGACCTTTTTCGCGCATTTCGGTGAGGATGAAGTTACCGGTGCCGTTGATGATGCCCGCCACCCAGTTGATGCGGTTGGCCGAGAGGCCTTCACGGATCGCCTTGATCACCGGGATGCCGCCTGCAACGGCCGCTTCGAACGCAACGATCACGCCCTTTTCCTGGGCCTTGGCGAAGATTTCGTTACCGTGAACGGCAATCAGTGCCTTGTTCGCGGTCACGACGTGCTTGCCGTTTTCGATGGCTTTGAGCACCAGCTCGCGGGCGATGGTGTAACCGCCGATCAGCTCGATAACGATGTCGATTTCAGGGTTGGTCGCAACAGCGAATACATCGTTGGTAATGGGGGTACCGGTAATGTCGCACTGAGGGTTTGGCGTACGCATTGCAATTTGCGCAACCTGGATACCACGCCCTGCACGGCGGGCAATTTCCTCGGCGTTACGCTTTAGTACGTTAAAGGTGCCGCCACCGACGGTCCCGAGCCCACAGATACCTACTTTGACCGGATTCACGCTGAACTCCCCATAAAACGGCCGACTCAAGGTCGGCCGTGGAAAACAACCGTGGATTGCCACGGTTCTCTAATGAATGGCCGGGCAGCTGAAGCGCCCCGCCATGATCGTCACAGGCTTAGCGTGACGACGCTGGATTATTTAACACTCAGTGCCAGCTTGCCAACCTGCGCAGCAGGCTGATAACCCGGAATCACCTGACCGTCAGCCAAAACGATGGCTGGCGTGCCATTGACGCCGATGGACTGGCCCATGGCGAACTGCTTGGCAACCGGGTTGGCGCATTTTGGCGCCTCGACCGTTTTGCCATCAGTCATCTTGTCCATCGCCGCTTTTTTGTCCTTAGAGCACCACACCGCCTGCAACTGCTGGTCACCCGGCGAACCGAGGCCCTGACGCGGGAACGCTACATAGCGCACTTCAATGCCCATTTTGTTCAGTTGCGGGACTTCGGCGTGCAGCTTGTGGCAATACGGGCACGTTGTATCGGTAAAGACCGTGATATGCGACTTGGTTTCGCCGATGGCAGGGTAAACGACGGTTTCTGCCACCGGGATACCATTGATCAACTTGGCCACACCAACGCGCTCGGCCTGCTCGGTCAGGTTGACCGGCTTGCCGTCCTTGAGCTGGAACATATAGCCCTGGACGATGAACTGGCCATCAGCACTGGCATACAGCACGCGGCTGCCCTTGAGCTTGACTTCATACAGGCCGGCCAACGGGCTGGCACTGATGCTCTCGACCGGCACATCCAGCTGCAGGGTTTCGAGGCTCTTGCGGATGGCTTGTTCGGCGCCGGTATCGGCGAACGAGAAGGTGCTGACCAACGCAATGGCTGCGGCGGCGAAAATCTGGATCACACGCATGGGAACTCCTGAAGACGGGCAAAGCGGCCAACCCCGATACCCGTCCTGAAACAGCGGGTTTGGGCGGCGCGCTTTCTAAACCGGCAAAGCCTACCACAGATGGCCTGCATGGCCGACCCTGACTGACGCAAGACACCTAGCCACGCGGGTGATTGCGGGCGTGGAAGTCTTGCAGGCGGGCGCGGGCAACGTGGGTGTAAATCTGCGTCGTCGACAGGTCGCTGTGACCCAGCAGCATTTGCACCACACGCAAATCGGCGCCGTGGTTGAGTAAATGGGTGGCGAAGGCATGGCGCAGGGTGTGTGGCGACAGCGACTTGTCGATCCCGGCCACCCTGGCCTGATGCTTGATGCGGTGCCAGAAGGTCTGGCGGGTCATTTGCTCCCCGCGCAGGCTGGGGAACAGCACATCACTGGGGCGACCGCCGAGCAACTCGTGACGGGCATCGCGCATGTAGCGTTCAACCCGCACGATGGCCTCCTCCCCCATCGGCACCAGACGCTCCTTGCTGCCCTTGCCCATCACCCGCAAAACGCCCTGGCGCAGGTTGACCTGTTCCAGGGTCAGGCTGATCAGCTCGGTTACCCGCAGGCCGCAGGCATACAGCACTTCGAGCATGGCCCGATCACGCTGGCCGATGGCCTCACTCAAGTCGGGGGCGGCGAGCAATGCCTCAACGTCCGCTTCCGACAGGGATTTAGGCAACGGCCTGCCCAACTGCGGCATATCGACCTGCAAGGTAGGGTCGATGGCAATCAGCTTTTCTCGCAGCAGATAGCGGTAGAAGCCACGCGCACCGGAGAGAAAACGTGCCGTTGAACGAGGCTTGTAGCCCTGCTCCAGACGCCAGGCCAGATGATCGAGGATCATCTCGCGCCCGGCACTGGCCAGGGCGATACCGCGCTCCTGCAACCAGCCATTGAACAAGGCCAGGTCACTGCGATACGCGTTGCGGGTGTTGTCCGACAGGCCCTTTTCCAGCCACAGGGCATCCAGGAAACGGTCGATAAGTGGGTCGTCTATAGCGGGCATTGGCTCTCGAAACGCACAGGCCGAAGGCTGCGCACAAATAAAAAGTGAACTGCAAAAGTGAGCGCTAGTCTTTCATGGCTGGCGGATGCCATAAACCCCAAGTTTTAACAGGATGACCTTATGACCGAACAACAGATTCTGCTGTCTTTCGGCGGCATCGGCATCGCAGCCCTGGGTTCCCAATGGCTGGCCTGGCGCCTGAAGCTGCCGGCCATCCTGTTTTTGCTGTTGAGCGGGATCCTGGTCGGCCCCGTGCTGGGCTGGCTGGACCCGCAGGAGCTGTTCGGCCCCCTGCTGATGCCGCTGGTTTCCCTGGCGGTGGCCTTGATTCTGTTTGAAGGCAGCCTGACCCTGCACCTGTCGGAGTGGCGCGAAATCGGCACTGTGGTGCATCGCCTGGTGACCATCGGCGCGCTCTCGACCTGGGCGGTGATCACCCTCGCCACCCATTGGCTGCTGGGTTTTGACTGGCTGCTGGCGCTGCTGTTCGGCACCCTGACCCTGGTCACCGGGCCTACGGTGATTGTACCGATGCTGCGCGTGGTGCGGCCCAAGGCGTCGATTGCCAATATCCTGCGCTGGGAAGGCATCGTGATCGACCCGATTGGTGCGCTGCTCGCGGTGGTGGTCTACAGCTTTATTATCGCCAGCGCCACTGGCGAGGGCCTGAGCCACAGCCTGCTGACCTTCGCCGGGGTGATTGTATGCGGCAGCCTGTTTGGCATCGTGGGCGGCTGGATCATGGGGCAGATCGTACGCCACCAGTGGCTGCCAGAGTACCTGCACAGCCTGGCCACGCTGGCGGCGGTGCTGGCCGTGTTTATCGGCGCCAATACGGTGATGCATGAATCCGGCCTGCTGGCGGTCACGCTGATGGGCATGTGGATGGCCAATATGAAAGGCGTGGATGTGCGCAACATCCTGCACTTCAAGGAAAACCTGAGCATTTTCCTGATCTCGGGGCTGTTTATCCTCCTCGCAGCGCGCCTGGACTTGAACGCGATGATCGGCCTGGGCCCCGTGGTGCTGGTGTTGCTGCTGGTCATTCAGTTCATTGCCCGGCCGCTGAACGTGGTGCTCTCGACCTTTGGCTCGAAACTGAACTGGCGCGAGCGGGCCTTGCTGGCCTGGATTGCCCCGCGCGGGATCGTCGCGGCAGCCGTTTCAGCAATTTTCGCGATCCGCCTGGATGAAGCGGGCCATCAGGGCGCCCTGCTGCTGGTACCCCTGACCTTTGCGGTGATCATTGGCACCGTGGTATTGCAAAGCGCTACGGCACGCCCCTTGGCACGCTTGCTCAAGGTGGCAGAGCCCGCGCCCAGCGGCTTTTTGATCGTCGGCGCCAATGGCCCTGCCCGGCTCATTGGCAAAGCCCTGCAACAACTCGGCAGCCGTGTGCTGCTGACCGACTCCAACTGGGAGAATATTCGCGCAGCGCGTATGGAAAACCTGCCCACTTACTTTGGCAATCCGGCCTCGGAGCACGCCGAAAGCCATCTTGATCTGGTGGGCCTGGGGTACTTGCTCGCGCTGTCACCTTCTGGCGAGCTGAACACCCTGGCGGCGGCACGCTTTCATCATGAGTTCGGGCCACAGCGCCTGTTTGCCTTGACCAATGGCCAGGAGATCCGCCGCACCGACAAGCACCGTGCCAGCCATGAATACCGCGGGCAGGCACTGGGCAACCCGGCGCTGACTTACGGCCAGCTGGCCAGTGAATTGAGCCAGGGAGCCGAGCTGTACAGCACCAACCTGACCGACAACTTCACCTGGGAAGACTACCTGGCCCTGCACGGCAAGCGTCTAACCCTGCTGTTCGCCCGCGACAACAGTGGCTGGGTGCATGTGGTGACACCTGACAGCGATTTGAAACCAGGCAGCGGGTGGACGTTGCTGGCGTTGATCAGGCAGCAGAGCTGAAGCCTCACTCCCCTGTGGGAGCGGGCTTGCTCGCGATGGCATCCCTGCGGTGTGCCAGCCAGACCGCAGCGCTTGCATCGCAGGCAAGCCGGCTCCCACAAGTAACGGGCTGCTCACAAAACTGCGCAATGCCGCTTTACGGGGCAAACCCCGGCAACACCGGCACCGGGCGCTTGTCTTCGTCGATGGCAACAAAACTGAATACGCCCTGGATTGCCAGCTCACGGCTGTCGCAACTCATGCTTTCGACATACACCTCAACTTCAACCTTGAGGCTGGTGTTGCCAACTTTAACCACACGCCCCACCAGTTCAACAATGCAGCCAGCGGCAATCGGGTGGTTGAAATCAATACGGTCCGTGGACACCGTCACCAACGGCAGACGGCAAAAACGCGTTGCGGCAATAAACGACACTTCGTCCATCCACGCCAGCGCAGTACCGCCAAACAAGGTGTTGTGGTGATTGGTGGTCGAAGGAAATACCGCTTTGGTGATGCGTGTAACAGACAGGTCTGTACGGCGTTGAATCTCTTGCTCACGCGAATTCATGCTTACTAACTACCTACAACTGGACAAAGGTCTGACAAATCTCAGGCAACAAAAAAGCAGCCCGAAGGCTGCTTTTTTCTGCATCGGGAAGCTGGACTTAAGCCAGTTTTTCCTTGATGCGAGCTGCTTTACCC
>Ga0256410_1000564_pt1 | contig 35071 bp, 25 predicted proteins | sample PhyWR1_FD_185983 | JGI IMG/M metagenome (GOLD analysis project Ga0256410, IMG submission 185983) | Leaf surface microbial communities from wheat plants in UC Gill Tract Community Farm, Albany, California, United States - DLSL W.R1 | ecosystem: Host-associated > Plants > Phyllosphere >... | reverse complement strand
CGGCACCGCCTGCGACCCCGGCCAGCAGGCCCGCGTCCTGCAGGCTCAGGCCGTGGGAGCGGATCAGGAAGCTCGGGCTCCAGGTGCCGATGGCATAACCGGCAATGGCCGCCGAGCCGCCGGTGCAGACCAGCCAGAAAAAGGACGGGGTCTGGAACAACTGGCGAACTGTGACCGCCCAGTGATCTTGCGCCACCAGGTTGGGGCTGACCAGTCGTGCCGGCTTGGGTGCCCGCACGGTAAACAGCAGGATCAGGCCGAGCAAAATCCCCGGTGCGCCAATCACCACAAAAGCGAAACGCCAGCCGTAATGCTGGGCAATCCAACCGCCCAGGCCGAGGCCAAAAATCGCCCCCAGGCTTGAGCCCAGCATCAACACCGACAGGGCGGTCGAGCGGCGTTCGGGCGGGTACAGGTCCGAGACCATGGCCATTGACGGCGCGGTGCCCCCGGCTTCGCCGATAGCGACCCCGATGCGGGCGATCACCAGCATGGTAAAGCTGGCGGCAAAGCCACAGAAAATGGTCATGACGCTCCAGGCAATACAGCTGAAAGCGATGACTTTTTTGCGCCCGATCCGATCGGAAAGACGCCCCAGTGGAAAGCCGAACAGGGTGTAGAACACGGCAAAGGTCACGCCAGACAGCAAGCCGATGCCGGTGTCGGAGATACCAAACTCGGCTTTTACCGGCTCGATCAGAATGGCCATCAGCAGGCGGTCGATGTAGTTGAAGATATAAATGGCGGCCAGCACGCCCAATGCGTAATGGGTTCGCCAGGTAGGGCGCAAGGGTATGGACACGGCGGGTACTCCCGGTTTTTGTTCTAGTGAATGAGTTATTCCACGAACCGGTTGGGGGAACATCGTCCATTTAGACCAGCCGGTCATGCACAGGATCTCTCTGGGGATGAAAGCTGTAGCAGCTGCCGTAGGAACGAGGCTGCGTCCGGCGGCGAAGCCGTCGTAAATCAGTTAAACGTGGTGTGTCTGAAATACCGAAACCAAATGGTTTCACGACGGCTTCGCCGCCGGACGCAGCCTCGCGCTGCTCGTCAGCTGCTACGGTCGTCATCCGCTCTGGGGCTGCTTAGTCCCATCGGACGATGTTCAGCTTTTAGCCGCAGTCAATGATTGCTCCCATACACCGTCCGGGCTTACCGGCGGGCCGACTTCGGGCAGGTGGGAGAACATGATGAAATTGCTGAACAAAGTGGCTTTTGTAACCGGTGCAGGCCAGGGCATGGGACGGGCGATTGTTCGTCACTTTGCCGAGCAGGGGGCCAGGGTTGTCGCCGCCGATATCAACCTCGATGCGGCACGCCAGAGCATTGAAGGGCTGGGCGAAAAGGCCCTGGCAGTGTCCTGCAATGTCGCCGACAGCGATTCGGTCGCCACCGCGATGGCCGCCGTGCATGCACATTTCGGCAGCCTCGATGTACTTGTCAACAACGCCGGCATCGGCTCGATCGACGCCTTTGCACAAACCCCCGACGAGCACTGGCAACGAGTGATCGGGGTCAACCTCACCGGGCCGTTTTTCTGCAGCCGTGAAGCGGTGAAGCTGATGCTCGCCGCTGCCACCCCCGGGGTCATTATCAATATCTCCAGCACCGCGGCCCTGACCGGCGAAGGTCCGAGCCATTACTGCGCGGCCAAGGCCGGGGTGATGGGCCTGACCCGCAGCATGGCGCGTGAACTTGCAGGCAACGGCATACGCGTCAACACCATAGTTCCCGGCCCGACCAACACGCCGATGATGGCTGACATCCCGGACGACTGGATGCAAAGCATGCTCAAGGCCATCCCCCTGGGCCGCATGGGTGAAACCGATGAAATCGCTCGCGTCGCGGCCTTTCTGGCCAGCGATGACGCAGCGTTCATCACCGGCCAGAACCTCGCGGTCAACGGCGGCATGGCGTTTATCTGAGTGCCGCGCACAGCAATGGGAGAGCAGATCATGGGTACTCGTTTACAAGACAAAATTGCCTTTATCAGCGGCGCCGGTTCAGGCATCGGCGCGGCCACGGCGTTGCGCTTTGCCGAAGAAGGCGCGCTGGTGGTGTTGTGCGGGCGACGCATCGAGCCGCTGCAAGCCGTCGCGGCACAGATCCGTGACCAGGGCGGTCGCGCCGAGTGCGCGGTAGCCGATGTCAGTAATGAAGCCGCCTATGTCGGCGCCATCAACGAGACGGCACAGCGCCACGGCCGCCTGGACATTCTGGTCAACAACGCCATGGCCTACAGCTGGGGCGCGATTGACAGCACCTCGACCGCTGACTGGCATTCGAACTTCGCCACCACCGTGGACGGCACCTTTTGGGGCACGCGCACGGCCATGGGCCTGATGCGCGCCCAGGGCAGCGGCTCGATCATCAACCTGGCGTCGATCTGCGGGCAGTTCGGTACGCCATGGATGGCCGGTTACTCGGCCGCCAAGGCGGCGGTGATCAACTTCAGCCGCGCTGCGGCCAGTGAAGGTGCCAGCCACAACATCCGTTGCAACGTGGTCAGCCCGGGTGTGGTCGAGACCCCGGCCACGGCAGGCATGCTCACCGATGACAAGACTCGCACCAATACCGAAAAACTGATCCCGCTCAAACGCGTCGGCCAGCCGGTGGAAGTGGCCAACGCCATTCTATTCCTGGCCAGCGACGAAGCTTCTTACATCACCGGTGCTTGCCTGCCGGTGGATGGCGGGCGCAGCAGCGAGCTGTACACGGTATTGGAATAAGGACCTTTTTATGGAACAGAACGCCTTGCTAGCCCGTCTCGACCGACTGGAGTCGATTGAAGAGATCCGCCAGTTGGCCGGCAAATACTCGTTGTCGCTGGACATGCGTGACCTCGATGCCCACGTCAATCTGTTTGCCGAAGACATTCGCGTGGGCCGCGAAAAAACCGGGCGTGCGCACCTCAAGGCCTGGGTCGACGACACGTTGCGCGACCAGTTTCACGGCACCTCCCATCACTTGGGCCAGCATCTGATCGAGTTCACCGACCCGGACCATGCCGTGGGCGTGGTGTATTCCAAGAACGAGCACGAGACCGGCCCCGAGTGGGTGACCATGCAAATGCTCTATTGGGATGACTACGAGCGCATGCAGGGGCGCTGGTATTTCCGCCGTCGCCTGCCGTGCTACTGGTACGCCAGTGACCTCAACAAACCGCCGATCGGCACGCAAAAAATGCGCTGGCCGGGGCGCGAACCCTACGCCGGTACGTTCCACGATCTGTTCCCGTCGTGGACCGAGTTCTGGGCCAGCCGCCCGGACAAGGAGCAACTGCCGCAAGTGGCGACAGCGGCTCCGCTCGAGCACTTTCTTGCCACCCTGCGCCGTGGGGCTGGCGCACCGAAAATCCGCGTGCGCTGAGGAAATACCATGAGCATTCTGTTTGAACCCGTGCGCCTGGGTGAGCTTGAACTGGCCAACCGTATCGTCATGGCGCCCATGACCCGCAGCCGCGCCGATCAACACGGGGTGCCGACGGCCGAGATGGTCGAGTATTACCGTCAGCGCGCTTCGGCCGGGCTGATTGTCGCCGAAGGCACGGCGCCCTCGGCCAGTGGCCTGGGCTACTGTCGCACCCCGGCGATTTACTCCCCGGCACAAATTGCCGCCTGGAAAGCCGTGACCGATGCAGTACATGCCGAGGGCGGCCTGATCGTGCTGCAACTGATGCATGTGGGCCGTGCAGCCAGCGCTCACAACAAGCCGGCAGGCGCCGCCACGGTAGCACCGTCAGCCTTGCGCGCCCGCACCCAGCTGTTTACCGACACTGCCGGGATGGTTGACAGCGACGAGCCGCAGGCCATGTCGCAGCGCGATATCGAACAGGTCATCGAAGATTACCGCCAGGCTGCCCTGAATGCCCGCGAGGCCGGTTTTGACGGGGTTGAGCTGCACTGCACCAGCGGCTATCTGCCGATGCAATTTATGGCGTCGGGCAGCAACCGGCGTGAAGACCAGTACGGTGGCAGCGTCGAAAACCGCGTGCGTTTCCCGCAGCAGGTGCTGGCGGCGATGGCTTCGGCCATTGGCGCCGGGCGCGTCGCCTTGCGCCTGTGCCCGGGTAACCCGTTCAACGATATCGAGGACGAAGACCCGCTGGCCACCGCAATTGCCCTGTGCAAGGCCGCTGAGCCGATGGGCCTGGCTTATGTTCATATCATGCGTTCGCCCCTGGCGGCGCTGGATGCCTTTGCCCTGGCCCAGCGCCATTGCAGCAACGGCCTGATTCTCAATGACGGTTTTGACGGTGAGTCAGCACAAGCCGCGCTGCAGGCCGGGCAGGGCGATGCGGTGTCGTTTGCCCGGCACTTCATCGCCAACCCGGATCTGGTCGAGCGCTTGCGCAAGGGGCTGCCCCTGGCCCGCTTCGATCGCAAGACCCTGTACTCCCCGGGTCCCGAAGGCTACAGCGATTACCCGCTGGCCGAGGGGGTGGTGCAATGAACGACATGTCCCGCATCAGCCCCCTGACCGCGGCCAAACAACAGCCGGTGCCCCGTGAGCAGACCCAGGCACTGCTGGACTTGCGCTCGGCGGCCAGTGGTCAGATCAAGCCGGCGGACCTCTACACCCTGGCCGACCGCCTTGAAGCGCAGGCCCGGGCCTTCCCCGATCGGCCTTTTTTGATCGAGGGTGAGCAGCATTTCACCTACGCCGCCGTGGAAGCCCAGGCCAATCGCATGGCCCATGTGTTTTACGCCAAGGGTCTGCGCCCCGGTGATGTGTGCGCGATTGCCATGGAGAACCGTCCGCAGTTTTTCTACAGCTGGTTCGGCCTGGTCAAACTCGGTGTGGTGGTGGCGTTTATCAACACCCAGGTCAGTGGCAAGCCACTGGTGCATGCCTTGCAATCCACGGCGGCCAGGGCGGTGGTGGTGGGCGAAGAATGCCTGGCCAATCTGCTGGGCACGGCAGGCTTGCCGGATGTGCCGCTGTGGCTGGTCAAGGATGCGCTAAACCCTTTTGACGGCGAGCTGCCGGCCTTTGTCGATATCGACTTTGACCAGCACGTTGGCGCTGCCCCGGCCACGGTTTTCGCCCGTGACATGCGGGCGGCGATTACGGCCGAAACCACCACGCTGCTGATATTCACCTCGGGTACCACCGGCCTGCCCAAAGCGGCGCGCTACAGTCATATGCGCTGGCTGTCCTCGGGTGACGTGATGGAAGTCACGCTTGGAGCCACCTGCGACGACGTATTTTACTGCTGCCTGCCGCTGTACCACGGCGCGGCGGCCACTTCGGTGACGTCCACGGCACTGCGTGCAGGCGCGAGCATTGTGCTGCGGCGCAAGTTCAGCGTGCGCGAGTTCTGGCCGGATGTGCGCCGCAACCGCATTACCGTGTTCCAGTACATCGGCGAGATCTGCCGCTACCTGCTCAACCAGCCGGTGGTCGCGGGTGAACGCCAACACAGCCTGCGCCATATGCTCGGCGCCGGGCTTACGCCCGAGTCGTGGCAGCGCTGGCTGGAGCGCTTTGGCCCGATCCAGGTGTTCGAAGGCTGGGGCGCCACCGAGGCCAACGCCAATCTGATCAATGTCGACAACTATGTGGGCTCCTGTGGCCGTGTACCGGACTGGAGCCGCACCAATCTGCGCCTGGTGCGTTATGACGTCGAGAGCGACAGCCATCCCCGGGACGAAAACGGTTTTTACCAGCTCTGCCTGCCGGGGGAAATCGGCGAGGCAATGGGCTTTATCGTGGATCACCCGCAGATCGGCGGTGGGCGTTTCGAGGGGTACACCAGCGCTGCGGCCAGCGAGAGCAAGATCCGCCGCAACGTGTTTCAGAGTGGCGATGCCTACTGGAGTTCGGGCGATCTGCTGCGCTATGACGACGATGGTTATTTCTATTTTGTCGACCGCATCGGAGACACCTTCCGCTGGAAAAGCGAGAACGTCTCGACCCTGGAAGTGGCCGACACCCTGAGTGATATGCCGGGGCTTGAGTTGATCAATGTGTACGGCGTGCAGGTACCGGAACACGAAGGTCGTGCAGGGATGGCGGCGATTCTGATGCAGCCCGGGTATGCCTTTGACCCGCAGGCTTTTTATGAGCTTACGCAAGCGCGTTTGCCCCGTTATGCCGCGCCGATGTTTGTGCGGGTAACACCGGCGGCGGACCTGACCAGCACCTTCAAGCTGCGCAAGGTTGATTTGCAGCGCCAAGGCTACGCGCCGGGGCTGTTTGCCGATCCGCTGTTTGTCCGCGATGAAAGTAGCGGCACCTATCAACCGTACTCCCTGCAGGTGCTGGCACGTGCCGGCCTGCTGCCGTTTGCAGGTGCCAGCCATGAGTGAGCTCGATGCTCAAGGCCATCAATGGCGTGACGGCCTGCGCTACCCCTGGCCACAGGCCCCGGCCAGCGGCCAGGTGCAGGAAGTGGCCGAGGGCGTGTTATGGCTGCGCATGCCGCTGCCGTTCGGCCTCGATCACATCAACCTGTATCTGCTGCGTCACGGTGACGGCTGGGTGGCGGTGGATACCGGGCTGAACAGTGATCAATGCCGCGCCGTATGGGAGCAGGTGTTTGTCGAAGCCATGGCCGGCTTGCAGCTCAAGGCGGTTATTTGCACTCACTTCCACAGCGACCATACCGGTGTGGTGGGCTGGCTGGCCGAGCGATTTCGCTGCCCGGTGCTGATGACCCAGGGTGAGTTCGAAGCATTGCACCATGGGCCGCCGCGAGCGGCGGCACCGGACTGGGCGTTTCTGGATTTTTATCAAAAGGCCGGCTTCAGTGCCGAGCGCGCGACGTCACTGCTGCCGCTGATCCAGGGCGAGCACTTTCGCCCGCAACTGGTGGCGGGATTTATCCGGCTGAACCAGGGCAGCCAGTTGACCATCGGCGGGCGGCGCTGGCAGGTGGTCACGGGCAACGGCCATTCGCCGGAACACGCGTGCCTGTATGCAGCGGACGATGGCCTGCTGATTTCCGGTGATCAGGTGTTGCCGCGTATCACTTCGACCATTGCCGTGTATGTCAGCGAACCCCAGGCCAACCCTTTGCGGGACTGGCTGGACTCGATCGAGCGCTTGCGCGCGATCCCCGACGACGTACTGGTGCTGCCGGCCCATGAGCGGCCGTTTTACAACCTGCATCTGCGTCTGAATCAGCTGCGCGACCACCATCACCAGCACTTGCAGCAGTTGCTCGCGGCCTGCGAACAACCTTGCACGGGGCTGGAGATGATGGCGGTGCTGTTCAAAAAGCTGTCAGGCCGTTTCGACGAGTTGATGGCGCTTGGCGAGACGTTGGCGCACGCCAATTACCTTATGGCCGAGGGGGCGCTCGTCCGTGAGGAGCAAGGAGGGCTGCATCGTTATCGACAGGCCCCGACAGGAGTCGTGAAGTTCGACCCGCTTGAGTTGTTTTGAGCACAACGCAATGACGCTTGAACCCATCGAAGCGGCCACCGAGTCGCTAACCAGGAGAGGCAGAGTGATCAATAAAAATAACAATAAATGTCCAGGGCAGCGCCCGCACAACTTCCAGGCCAGTGGCCTGGCAGTTGCCGTGGCGCTGGTCTGCAGCCCGCTGTGGGCAGGGGACACCATCGAGTTCGATGACGGCACCACGATTGATTGGTCGGTCACCACCAGCTACGGCATCGGCACGCGCCTGGGCAAACCCAGCGACCGGTTGATGGGGATCAACGCCGATGACCCGAACCGCAACTTTGATCAGCACAGCCTCACCACCAACCGGGTGGGTGCGCTGGGCGAGATGATTCTGCGCAAGGACAACTACGGCGCAGTGGTGCGCGCCAGTACCTTTTACGACGATGTGTACCACCGTAAAAACGACAACGACTCCCCGGCCACCGTCAACAAGTACGGCGACAACGACGAGTTCACCAGTGATACCCGCTACTACAGCGGTGGGCGCACGCGTCTGCTCGACGCTTATGTGTTCGGCGGCTGGCGCTTTGAAAACGACACCATGCTCGACGTAAAAGCGGGCCGGCATATCGAGTCATGGGGCGAGAGCCTTTACTACCCAGGCGTCAACGGCGTGCAGAACCCGTCCGATGCGGTCAAGGCGGCGCAGCCGGGGGTTGAAGTCAAAGAAGTGTTGTTGCCAGTGGGGCAGTTCTCGGCGTCTTACCGCATTAACCCGCAATTCACCCTGGGCGGTTATGTCCAGTACGAGTGGAAGGGCACTGAATTGCCGCCGGTGGGCAGCTTCCTGTCGACTTCCGATGTGATTGGCCCGGGCCGCGAGTTTTTGTACATGGGCGCCAACAAGGTGCCTTACCTGGGTACCGATGAGCCGCGCGACAGCGGTCAGTGGGGCGCGCAAGTGCGCTACCGGCCGATCACCGACCTTGAACTGTCGCTGTTTCATGTGGTGTACCACGACAAAAATCCGGCCACTGCACTGGTGGGCTGGGACCCGATACCGGCAGGCCCTGGTGGCCTGGCTTACAAGGCCAACGGCTACCGGGTCAAATACTTTGAAGACATCAAACTGACCGGTATCAGTGCCACCACCAAGATTGGTGAGTACCAGCTCGGGGCGGAATGGTCGTACCGCGACGGAGCCCCGGTGATGGTCAACACCGGTCTTGGCCCGGTGCCAGCCAAGGGTAAGGGCCAGCAGTTCCAGTTGTCGGCCATGCGCATCCTGGGGGACCGCCCGTGGGCCAGCCAGACCACCCTGACCGGTGAATTCGTCACCGTGCGTGCCGATCACGCCGACGAAACCTCGGCCGCGCCGAACCTTGAAGGGGTGGGCCTGTTGCCGTCGCTGGTGCCTTCCGTGCAACCGTCCGATCAGTACACCTACAAAACTGCCACGGCCTGGCGTACCCGCTCCTCAAGCGCTTACACCGTGGGTGCCTCGTTCAGTTATCCGGGCGTGTTCCAGGGCTGGGACCTGGAAGTGCCGTTCACCTTTTCCAACGTGTTCAGTGGTGCGGCGCCGATGTCAGGAACCATTGCCGGTGTGGCAGGGGATCGCCGCCTGAGTGCGGGTACCACCTTCAAATACCTGAGCAACCTGGAAGTGTCGCTCAAATACATCGGCTACCTCGGCTCGCCGGACCCGATCTACCGCCCGCTGGCAGACCGTGATTACGCGACGTTCTCGATGAAATACACCTTCTGATTGTGGGAGCGAGCTTGCTCGCGATACCGGCACCGAGTTTTTACAGCAGAACCGCGTCGATGCCATCGCGAGCAAGCCCGCTCCCACGGAACGGCCTGATTTGCACTTTTAGAGAGAGAAAACCATGGGTCTTAAAGGTCATGCCGCCATAGTTGGCAGTGCTCAGTACAAACCGGAGAAATACGCCACGGCCCCGCGCATGTTCCATCTGGAACAAGTGGCTGACCTGGCGGCCCGGGCGTTACAGGATGCCGGCTTGCAGGCATCGGATCTCGACGGGCTGGTGATCAACGGCCCGCATTTCCATGAAGCCTCAGTGTTCGTCCCGGCGATGGCCGCCGAGTACCTGGGCTTGCGCCTGAATTTTGCCGAAGTGGTCGACCTTGGCGGCTGTACCTCGGTGGGCATGGTCTGGCGCGCTGCCGCTGCCATTGAGCTGGGTTTGTGCCAGGCGGTGCTGTGTGTGCTGCCTGCGCGCATGGCGCCCATGGGCCCGGATGAAGATGCCAGCTGGATGGCCCGGGCCATGCGCTTTGGCGGCCACAGCACGGCATTCGGTGCACCCGAAGCCGAGTTCGACTTGCCGTACGGGCATATGGGCCAGAACACCGGCTACGCGATGATCGCCCAGCGCTATGCCGCGCAATATGGTTATGACCCGCGGGCACTGGCAAAAATCGCGGTCGATCAGCGCACCAATGCGCAGTACAACCCCGAAGCGATGTTTTACGGTCAGCCGCTGACCATCGAGCAAGTGCTGGCCAGTAAAAAAGTCGCCGACCCCCTGCATGTACTGGAAATCGTCATGCCGGTAGCCGGCGGCGCCGCGATGATTATCGCCTCCAAAGAGGTGGCAGCACGGGCGCGCAAGCGGCCGTCGTGGATCACCGGTTTCGGCGAGCACCTGGCGTTCAAGTCACCGTCCTATGCCCAGGACATGCTGCACACGCCTATCGGGCCTGCCTCGCAGCGCGCATTCGCAATGGCCGGGCTCAAACCGGCTGATGTGGATGCGGCACAAATTTACGACTGCTACACCATCACCGCCTTGCTGACCCTGGAAGACGCCGGTTTTTGCGCCAAGGGCGAAGGCATGAGTTTTGTGCGTGAACACGACCTGACCTGGCGCGGCGATTTCCCGATGAACACCCATGGAGGCCAGCTCAGCTTTGGCCAGGCCGGTGCGGCGGGGGGCATGAGCCAGGTGATCGAGGCGGTGACGCAAATTGCCGGCGAAGCGGGCGAGCGTCAGCTCAAGCGCTGCGACACGGTGTATGTCTCAGGCACCGGTGGGGTGATGAGTGAGCAGGGCGCATTGATACTTCAGGGAGCATAAATCCGATGTCGAACAACAAACCAATGCCGGTTCCGACCGAGATTTCTGCACCGTTCTGGGAAGGCTTGAAGGCCGAACGCCTGCTGATTCAGCAATGTGAACGGTGCAGCCACTGGGTATTTTACCCGCGCCGGCACTGCCCGGCGTGTTTTACCCATGCACTGACCTGGCGTGAAGTCAGCGGCGGGGCGACGCTCTACAGCTTTACCGTGACCCGTATCGCGACCCTGCCCGACTTTGCCGATGAAATGCCGCAGATACTGGCGGTGGTCGAGCTGGATCAGGGAGTGCGGATCAACACCAACCTGGTGGGCCTGGACGAGTCCGAAGTGAAAGTGGGCATGCGCCTGCAACCGGTGTTTGCCGAGGTGGATGCCAAGGGCAACCGGCTGCTGCGCTTTACCGGGCTGGACAAGGATGCCGGGGCCTTGAAGACATTGCGTACGGTTGAGCAACCGGCGCCAGAAACCGCAGTGCCCGTGCGCCAGATTGCCCTGGATGACGACGTGGCCCTGCAGGCGCTGGTCAGCGACGAGTTCAGCCCGTGGAGCAACCAGGTGGTGGTCGATCAGGGTCTGATTGACAGCTTTGCCCAGTTGTCCGGGGATGATTACTGGATCCACACCGACCCTGAGCGGGCGCGCAAGCAAAGCCCGTTTGGCGGCACCATCGCTCACGGTGCGCTGGTGCAAATCCTGCAGTCGCGGATGAAGCTCAATCTGGGTTACGAGATAACCGGCTTCAGCAATATGGTCAACTATGGTTCGGATCGCCTGCGCTTCCCGGCACCGGTGCCGGCGGGCTCGACCATCCATGCGCGGGCGCGGGTCAAGCGGGTGGAGAGGGTCAAGAGCGGCACCCAGCTGACCCTGGAACTCAATACGCATGTGCTGGGCAGCGAGCGGCCGTCGTTGATCAATGAACTGGTGATTTTGTATATGTGATGCCCTGTGGGAGCGGGCTTGCCCGCGATGGTAACGACGCGGTTTTAATGACACACCGCGCCGCCTGCATCGCGGGCAAGCCCGCTCCCACCGGTTCAAGGCGCCCCGACTGGCAAGCTTTAGTCTCAACGGACGATGAGCTGCGCCCCCTTCCTTCCCATACTGCCCCAAGCCAATAAATACAAGGCATTGAGGAGCAGGCACATGATCGACATTCGTGGTTTGAGCTACTTCGTTGCAGAGTCTGCAGATCCCGTTCAATGGCAGCGTTACGCCGAAGATGTGCTCGGGATGATGGTCCGCGAAGCCCCCGCCGGTGGCTTGTACGTGAAGATGGATGAGCGTCCGTATCGCATGCTTATCGTGCCGGGCGGTGAGTCGCGGTATCTGGCTTCCGGTTGGGAGCTGGCCGGCGAAAAGGCTTTCAACGCCGCCATCGAAGTGCTGGATCAGGCCGACGTCAACTGGCGCCTGGGCACCGCCGAACAGTGCGATCAGCGCGGTGTGCAAGCACTGCTGCACGTCACCGACCCTTCAGGCAACCGCCATGAATTGAGCTGGGGCCATCGCTCCGATTGCCAGCCGTTTGTCTCGCCACAAGGGGTACCGGGGTTTGTCACCGGCGATATGGGCCTGGGTCACACCGTACTGCCCGCGCCAAACTTCGATGCCACCCTGGCGTTTGCCAAGGAAGTACTTGGCTTCGAGCTGTCGGATATTTTCAACTTCCGCCCCGACCCTTCGGCGCCACCGATCCGTATCCACTTTCTGCATTGCAAAAACAGCCGTCACCACAGCCTGGCCCTGGCCGAGTACCCGGTGCCTTCCGGCTGCGTGCATGTGATGGTCGAGGTCGAGTCGATGACCGAAGTGGGCCGCGCCCACGACCGCCGCATCGCCCACGATGTGCCGTTGTCGGCCACCCTCGGCCAGCACCTGAATGACCGCATGACCTCTTTCTATATGAAAACCCCTTCAGGTTTTGACCTGGAGTACGGCTATGGCGGCCTGCTGGTGGATTGGCAGGACCACAGCGCTTTTGAATTCACCCGGGTAAGCCTGTGGGGTCACGACTTCTCTGCAGGTCAGAAGTAAGGAGCACTACATGAACAAGCAAATGACAGCGGCAGACGTGGTCGGCCAACTGCGCGACGGTATGACCATCGGCTTCGGCGGCTGGGGCCCAAGGCGCAAACCCATGGCGATCGTGCGCGAGATCCTGCGCTCGGACGTCAAGGACCTGACCGTGGTCGCCTATGGCGGCCCCGAGGTCGGCATGCTCTGTGCTGCCGGCAAGGTCAGGAAACTGATTTTCGGCTTTGCCACTCTCGATGCCATTCCGCTCGAAGCCCACTTTCGCAAGGCTCGCGAAGCCGGTGAGCTGGAGCTGATGGAACTGGATGAAGGCATGCTGCAATGGGGCCTGCGGGCCGCCGGCATGCGCCTGCCGTTCTTGCCCACCCGTTGTGGCCTGGCCACCGATGTCAGCCGCCTTAACCCCGAAATCAAGCAGGTGCAGTCACCCTATGCCGATGGCGAGGTGTTGCTGGCCATGCCGGCGCTGAATCTGGACATCGCCTTTTTGCACGTCAACGTTGCCGACCGTCTGGGCAATACCCTGGTTACCGGGCCTGATCCGTATTTCGATCATTTGTATGCCCGTGCCGCCAAGCAGTGCTTTGTGTCGTGTGAGCGCATTGAGGAGCGTTTGAACCTGGATGCCGCCCAGGCCCGTTTCAACACCTTTGAGCGTTATCTGGTCAGCGGCGTGGTGCATGCACCGTTTGGCGCGCACCCGACATCATGCCCGTCCGACTACGGCTGGGACCTGAGCCACTTGAAACGCTACAGCGCCAGCGCTGCCGAAGAAGGTGGCTGGGACAGTTATGTAGCCGAGTTTGTGACCCCGGGCGAAAGCGCCTACCAGGCCAGCAATGGCGGTGCAGATCGACTCAGCGCTTTGCCGCTGCCCGTGTTTTAAGGAGTGTGGACATGACTGCTACTAGCGAATTTACCCTGGCTGAATTGTTGATCGTGGCCGCCTGTGAAGCCTGGCGCGGCAACGGCGAAGTGATTGCTTCGGGCCTGGGCGTGATCCCGCGCCTGGGTGCGAGCCTGGCCAAGCTGAGCCACAGCCCGGAACTGCTGATGACCGACAGCGAAGCGTTTCTGGTGGAGGAACCGGTGCCGCTGGGGCCGCGGGGTGACTATGTGCCGCGTTATTCGGGCTACCTGTCGTTCGAGCGGGTGTTCGAGTGCGTGTGGGGCGGGCGTCGCCACGCGATGATCGGCCCGACCCAGATCGACCGCTGGGGCCAGACCAACCTGTCGTGCATCGGCGACTATCACAAGCCGAAAGTGGCGATGCTCGGGGTGCGCGGCTTGCCGGGCAACAGCATCAACCATATCAACTCGTTTTTCGTGCCGTCGCATAACACCCGGGCGTTTGTCGCCGGGGAAGTGGACATGGTGTCGGGTGTCGGCTTCAACCCCGAGCGCTGGGAAGAAGGCATGCGCCGCGACCTGATGGACATCCGCCTGATCGTCACCGACCTGTGTGTGATGGACTTCGGCGGGCCGGACCGGGCCGTGCAGGTGCGTTCCCTGCACCCTGGCGTGAGTTTCGAAGAGGTGCAGGAGAAAACCGGCTTCCCGCTGCTCAAGGCCGCCGACCTCAAGCAAACCGTGGCACCGACGCCGGAGCAACTGGCGCTGATCCGCCGCCTCGATCCCCATGACTATCGCGCTTCTGCGCTCAAGGGCAACCCGCCCGGCATTCGTCAGGCCTGAAGGCCAGGAGTTCACATGAGCAGCGACAGCGAATTTGTGCAGCGGGCTGACACCGCTGTGTATGAAACCGAGGAGCCGGTGCTCTATGGGGTGGCGGACGGGATTGCCACGCTGACGATGAACCGGCCGACCGTCAATAACGCGCAGAACTCGCAGATGACCTACGCCCTGGACGATGCCTTTCGCCGTGCCGTCAATGACGACGGGGTGAAGGTCATTGTGCTGCGCGGCAATGGCAAGCATTTTTCGGCAGGGCACGATATTGGCACCCCGGGGCGCGATATCAACAAGGAATTTGAGCGCGCCAGCCTGTGGTGGGACCACACCAACAAGCCGGGCGGCGAGTACCTCTATGCCCGCGAGCAGGAGGTGTACCTGGGCATGTGCCGGCGCTGGCGCGACTTGCCCAAGCCGACCATTGCCATGGTCCAGGGCGCGTGCATTGCCGGTGGGCTGATGCTGGCCTGGGTCTGTGACTTGATTGTGGCCAGTGACGATGCCTTTTTTCAGGACCCGGTGGTGCGCATGGGCATACCGGGGGTGGAGTATTTTGCCCATCCCTATGAATTGAACCCGCGCATTGCCAAGGAATTTCTGTTTACCGGCGATCGCATGAGCGCCGAGCGCGCCTACCAGATGGGTATGGTCAATCGCCTGTTTGCCCGCGACGGACTGGAGGCCGGTACCTATGCGCTGGCAGCGGCCATCGCCAAACAGCCGCGCATGGGCCTGGCCCTGACCAAGCAGGCGATCAATCACGTCGAGGACTTGCAGGGCAAGCGCACGGCGATGGACGCGGTGTTTGCCTGGCATCACTTTGCCCATAGCCATAACGAATTGCTCTCCGGCGACAAGCTGGGCGGCTATGACGCCAAGGCGATGATTGCAGCAAACAAGACGGCTGCGGGAGAACGTCGATGAGTGACTACCTGCAAACGGCGTTGACCGATGCCCTGGGCTGTCGCTACCCCATTGTGCAAACCGCGATGGGCTGGGTGGCGGATGCCAATCTGGTGATTGCCAGCACCCGCGCCGGGGCTTTCGGATTTCTGGCCGGGGCGACCATTGCGGCGGATCAGCTGGAGGCACAAATCCAGCGGGTGATCGAGGCTACGGGTGGCAGCAATTTCGGCCTCAATTTTCACATGTTCCAGGAAAACGCGGCGCAGTGCGTGGACCTGGCCATCAAGTACCGCCTGCGAGCCGTCAGTTATGGTCGCGGTCCGGACCGTCAGACCATTGAGCGTTTCAAGCAAGCCGGGGTGTTGTGCATTCCCACCGTGGGCGCGCTGAAACACGCGCTCAAGGCGGTGGAACTGGGCGCCGACATGATTACCGTACAGGGCGGCGAGGGCGGCGGGCATACCGGGGGGGTGCCGAGCACCATTTTGCTGCCCCAAGTGCTGGAGGCTGTGCGGGTGCCGGTGATTGCTGCCGGGGGTTATTCCACCGGGCGCGGGCTGGCCGGGGCGCTGGCCACCGGGGCGGCCGGGATTGCCATGGGCACGCGGTTTTTGATGACCCAGGAATCACCGACCCCACTGGCGACCCTGGAACGTTATGTGAAAGTCACTGACCCGCAGCAGATTCGCGTGACTACCGCGGTGGATGGCATGCGCCACCGCATGATCGAAAACGCCTTTATCAATCGCCTGGAAAAAGCCGGCGCCTTTGGCCGCCTGCGCATTGCCCTGGGCAGCGCCTGGCACTGGAAGCAACAGACCGGTATGAGCCTCGGGCATATGCTCGGGGTATTTGCCAAATCGGTGAAAGAAGACCCCGGTGCCCTTTCGCAGACGGTAATGGCGGCCAATCAGCCGGTGCTGTTGCAGCGCTCGATGGTGGACGGCGTGCCGGACGAGGGGATTCTGTCGAGCGGGCAGGTGGCCGCCGCCATTGGTGAACTGAAAAGTTGCCAGAGCCTGATCGACGAGATGGTGCAGGAGGCCGAGCGCTGCCTGATAGCGGTGAATGCACGTCATCAAGCCGCGCGCTGTAAGGAGGAGGAACCGGCAGGCATCTGAAACGGCTGGTTATGTTGTAACTGCACTTATCCGGATACAAAACGTGTCCGGTCTGGTCCCTGGGGCGAAGATTCTGATCACTACACTTTTTAATCATTGTGCAGTTCAGGAAGCTGACTTATGTCCCAAACCTTGCATCGCCATACCCCCTCGCTCACTGCTTATGACCCTCGCGGGCTGGCGATCCGTGCGGTGGCCTACCATCGGCGCACTGCGGCGCAGGAACCTGAAACCCGATTCAGCCGCCAGGAGTTTGGCCCCAGCGGGTTTTTGACCGAGCAGTGGGACCCGCGCCTGGCGGCATTACGCACACAAGACCCGACCGTTGTGCCCAACCAGCGCAATCGTCACTCATTGTCAGGACGCTTGTTGCACAGCGACAACCTCGACCGTGGTGTGCGAATCAGCCTGTGCGGGGCCGCGGCGCAACTGCGCTTTAGCTGGGATGCCCGCGGCACCCGGCACACCTGTGAATACGACCGTCACGGGCGCCTGAGTGCCGTACACGAGCAAGGCGCCGATGCACAGCGAGCCCGTTGCGTTGAGCGCCTGACCTATGCCGACAACAGCCCGCACCACGCACGGCACAATTGCTGCGCCCGCCTGATTCGCCATGACGACCCGGCAGGGACGCTGTGGTTCGAGGGCTATGATCTGCTGGGGCAGGTGACGAACCAGTCCCGACGCTTTGTGCAGGACGCCGCTCACTCCCCTGACTGGTCCGCGCAGCCTGAACAGCGGGAGCCCTATCTGGAGGTCGAAAACTGGCGCACGCAATGGCGCCATAATGCTACGGGGCAGTTGATCGAGTTGCTTGATGCCCGGGGCAATCGACAACTCATGCGTCATGACGTGGATGGCTTGCTGGTCTCGGTGCAGGTCAAACTTGGCAGCGGTCGCGAGTACAGGGTGGTGCAGCAAAGAACCTACAGCGCTAGCGGCCAGCTGCAAGTCGAGCGTGCGGGCAACGGGGTGGTGAGTGCGCTGACCTACAGCCCGCAGGATGATCGCCTGGTACAAAAACGGACCTGGCGTACCGGGAGGCCTGAAGAGGCGGTGCAAGACCTGACCTATGCCTATGATCGGGTCGGCAATGTACTGAGCTTGCGTGATGCGGCACAACCGGTGCAGTGGTCCGACAACACCCGGCTCGAAGCGATAAGCACTTATGCCTACGACACGCTCTACCAGTTGAGCGAAGCCTCCGGGCGGGAGAGCACGGTCAGTGGTCATGGCCCGCACCTGCCCGGCGTTGCGGACCTGTCTTCGGCCCATGGTCAGCGCTTGAGAAATTACCGTCAGACCTATGCCTACGATGCAGGCGGTAACCTTGTTCGCCTGCAACACCTGCCCAGTCACGGTTCGGGGTATACCCGGCAGATCAGTGTGTCGGATCGCAGCAATCACCTGCTTGACGCAAACACCGGGCAGGGCAGCGGTTTCGATGCCAATGGCAACCAGAAGATGCTCGAGCCCGGGCAAGTGCTGAGCTGGACTCTGCGCAATCAATTGCAGCGGGTGACGCAGGTCACGCGTGCAGAGGGTGTCAACGATGATGAAGTCTATGCCTACGATGCCTGTGGGGCCCGGGCGCTTAAAGTCAGACGAGCCAGCGGGCATCGCCTGACCCGAAGAGAAGAAGTGTATTACTTGCCGGGGCTCGAAATCCGTCGTAACAGTGCCACGGGCGAGAGGCTGAATGTGCTCACGGTGACCGGGGATCTCAGCAGTGCGCGCATTATGCAGTGGGAGCAGGGATGCCCTGACGGCATCGACAATGAACAGCTGCGCCTGAGCCTTTGCGACGCCTTGGGCAGTTGCACCCTGGAGCTGGATGGCGCAGCGCGGTTGCTCAGCCAGGAAAGCTATTACCCCTATGGCGCCACGGCCTGGTGGGCAGCCAGAAATGCCATTGAGGGCAGTTACAAGTTTATTCGCTATTCGGGCAAGGAGCGTGATGCCAGCGGGCTCTACTACTATGGCTACCGTTATTACGCACCCTGGCTGGCACGCTGGATCAGCGCCGACCCGGGGGATGATATAGACGGCCTGAACCTCTACGCGATGGCCCGCGGCAACCCCGTCAGCAGGGTTGACGGGCAAGGTTTGCAGAGTACCGAGCTGGTTGCGGACACTGGCAGGTTCACCGTGTTAAAAACCCTCGCCACAGGCATGTCCAAGCTGGTTCGATCCCGCTTGCAGGCCGCCAGTGCCGCGTCAATTCGTGATGGCCTGGCTACCTGGATCAGCAATGCCATCGGTGTGGGGGTTGATCTGGCCCTGTTTGAAGGTCGCCAGCCTGCTCGGGGGCTTAACCATGCCCTCAGAGGTGTGGTAGCGGTCCTTGATGCCATGGCCGTGATGCATATGAGTACCGGACTGTTCGCCCATGTCAGCCGCTGGAGCCCTTTTATTGGTTTTTTTGCCGCAAACGTTGCACACCGGGGGTTTGAAATGCGAGGTGTCAACGAGGGGGCTGGTTCGGATGAAACATGGGACCCGGTGGCGCGCATACGGCTGGCGGGGCATGTTCGTTCATTTACCCGTGAAATCTTGCAACAAACCATAGGCGGTTTTGGCGACAGCGTGTCCTGGGGCCAGACACCGGTGATCTCCAGAGTCCCGCGCACACTGATGGCCGCAGGTGCCTATGGTCTTGCCACGGTACCTGCTGCGGTTTTTGGCCAGTTTGTTCCGGGCCCGCTGGCGCCAAATCTGGCGCCGGCACTCGAAGCTTACGATGCCGCTGCCGGTACCTGGATTCGTACAGGCCATCAAACTGCGCAGTTGGATCGTCACGTTGGTACGCTGCGGATACCGCCAGTTAACAACACGCTTCATGGTGGGCTGAGCAGGATGTTCAATCAGACGTGGGCTTACTGGGCCGGAGTCGGGATTGAGGCAATTGCCGCGTTTGCCACGGGGTCGTCCATTGAGCTGCAAAGTGCTCGCGCCAGGGCTTGGGTGGGGGCTGCCAAAGGCGTGGTGTCGGCCCTCACCGAGGTGCGCGGGCTGTTGCTGCAAACAGCCAGGAGTGGTTATAGCAGCCTGTTTTCACGCTGGAGAACGACCAAGACTTGATAGGCGTAACGTTTTGCGAATGCCACCAATCCCCTGTAGGAGCGCACTGTTGTTCACTCAAGCGATTTCTAACTCTGTGGGAGCGGGCTTGCTCGCGATGGTCGTAAACGATGACGCGTATTTACTGAGTAAATGCGTCGCTCTGAAGACCATCGCGAGCAAGCCCGCTCCCACAATTGAGTAGCGTTGCTCTTAAGTGAACAGCATTGCCCGCTCCCACCGAACTGGGTGTTGCTTCAAATTTTGCACAATGCCCGGCTCAGGACAGAAAACCGCCATCCACATTCAGCGAAACGCCGGTGGTGTAGCTGGATGCATCACTGGCCAGATACAGCACGGCCCCGGCCATTTCGGCGGGGGCCGCTACGCGCTTGAGCGGGATCTGTTGCAGGGCGGTTTTCAGAATGGCGTCGTTGCCGACCAGCGCCGAGGCAAATTTAGTGTCGGTCAGGCCCGGCAGCAGGGCATTGCAGCGGATGCCAAAGCCTGCGCATTCCTTGGCAAACACTTTGGTCATGTTGATCACTGCGGCCTTGGTCATGGAGTACACGCCCTGAAACACGCCGGGCGATACGCCGTTGATCGAGGCCACGTTGATGATGCTGCCGCCGCCGTGTTCGCGCATCAGCTTGCCGGCCTCCACAGACATAAAAAAGTAACCGCGAATATTCACGTCCACGGTTTTCTGAAAGGCACTGAGATCGGTGTCCAGCACGTTGCAGAACTGCGGGTTGGTCGCCGCGTTGTTGACCAGAATGTCGAGGCGGCCAAAGTCGCTGCGGATGCGTGCAAAGGTCTGGGTGATCTGCTCCATTTCGCCGATATGGCAGGCGATCGCCGTGGCCTTGCCACCTTCGGCGATGATCGCTTCGGCCACTGGCTGGCAGCCCTCGAGCTTGCGGCTCGAAACAATCACGTGGGCCCCTTGCTGGGCCAGCAATTTGGCGATGGCTTCACCGATGCCGCGGCTGGCACCGGAAACAAAGGCAATTTTGCCATCAAGGTCGAACAGTTGGGTCCTGGACATGCTGATTCCTTGTGATCTCGGGCTTAGAGGCTGGAGCGGCGAATGATGTTGAGGCTCATCTGCTCAAGCAGGGCGTTCATCTGCACAAACTGCGCAAAGCGTTTGTCCGCGGTCTGGCCATGGTAGTAGCGGTAGTAGATCTGTTGAACGATACCCGCCAGACGAAACAGGCCGTAGGTGTAGTAGAAGTCGTAGTTGTCTATCTGGATCCCCGAACGTTCGGCGTAGTAATCGACAAATTCGCGGCGGGTCAACATCCCTGGGGCGTTGCTCGGCTGGCGCCGCATCAACTGCACCGGCGCCGGGTCATCGGCTTCGATCCAGTAGGCGAGGGTGTTGCCCAGATCCATCAGCGGATCACCCAGGGTGGTCAGTTCCCAGTCCAGTACACCGATAATCTGCATCGGGTCGGCAGGGTCAAGGATCACGTTATCAAAGCGGTAGTCGTTGTGAACGATGGCCGGGGTCGGGTGGTCGGCCGGCATCTTGGCCTGCAGCCAGTCTTTTACGGCTTGCCAGCGGGGTGCATCCGGGGTCAGGGCCTTTTCATAGCGCTCGCTCCAGCCGCTGATCTGGCGCTGCACATAGCCTTGCGGTTTACCCAGGTCACCCAGGCCGCAGGCGTTGTAATCAACGCGATGCAACTCCACCAGTTTGTCGATAAAGCTTTTGCACAGGGTTCGGGTGGCGTCGGGGCCCAATGCCAGTTCCCGGGGCAGATCCGAGCGCAGGATGATGCCCTTGACCCGTTCCATGACATAGAACCCGGAGCCGATCAGGCTTTCGTCAGTGCAATGCGCGTAGGCCCTGGGGCAGTAAGGGAAGGCATCGCTGAGCTGGTTGAGGATGCGGAACTCGCGGCCCATGTCATGGGCAGACTTGGCCTTTTGGCCAAAGGGCGGTCGGCGCAGCACCAGTTCCTTGCTGGGGTATTTGATCAGGTAGGTCAGGTTCGAGGCGCCGCCGGGGAACTGACTGATCGCAGGTGCGCCCACAAGGCCGGGGATATGTGCCTTGAGGTAGGGATCAATGCGGCTGGCGTCGAGTTCTTCGCCAGGGCGGATGCGGGTGGATGAGTCGGTAAGCGCCATGTTTATCTCTTCTGCTTATATTTGTGGCCTGACAACATTCGCTAATCTAATGGGCAACCCGGGGTGCGACAAGGCAGGCAAGGCCTAAATAGGCAGGGGTGTTAATGGGGAATCAGCCTCCTTGATAAGCCTGTTTGAGTGAAGCACAGAGCAAAAAAAACCGAAGCGTCGTGGGCTTCGGTTTTTTTATTGCCTGTGGCTTAGGCCGGGAACAGTTCGCTCAGCTTCATGGCCAGCATCATGTCGCCTTCAGCGCGCAGCTTGCCGCCCATAAATGCCTGCATGCCGTCGGTTTCGCCGCTGACGATGCCTTCCAGGGTTTCGCCGTCCATCACCAGAGTCACCTGGGCGTCCGGGTTTTCACCTTCCTTGAGTTCACAGGTGCTGTCTTTGACGATCAGCGAGAAGTGCTTGTCTTCATCGATGCGGAAACCAAATACCAGGTCCAGGCCTGCAGCAGCGGCTGGGTTGAATTTGGCTTTCATTGCTTGAACGGCATCAGCTACAGAAGTCATGGTTCGATCCTTATATAGGGTGGAGTACGGCGGCCCGAAGGCCGCGGTTGCCGACGCTCAACGATAGGTGATGAGTGACGGCGTCTTCAACAGTTGCAAATGCACATGACTGTTGAAGGAAGCCAGGGTGACCTCGCGGCCATGGAATTTAAGCTGGCTGAGCGAGGTATTGACGATTTGCCAGCCGAGCTTGAAGGCATCGGTGGCCGGAATTTGGGTCAGTATGTGGATCAGCGCCGTAATGGTGCCGGCAGAGGTGAACACGGCAATGTTCTGCTGGCCTTTGGCAAGGTCAAGAAGACGATTGAGTCCGGCCTGGACCCGTTCGACAAAGCCCAGCCAGGTTTCCAGGCCGGGGGTGTCCCAGGTGCCGCTGAGCCAGCGGTCGATGATCAGCTCAAAGATGCGCTGGAACTCGGCCGGATTGTGGGCGGCATTGTTCATCGCCTGCAGTGCTTCGGGCTCGTCCGGGAGCAGGCCGGGAAGCAGGGCCTCAAGCACGGCGAACGCATCGAATTCGTTGAATGAAGCGTCTGTTTCTATTGTTGGAGCAGGCAGGCCGGCGGCACGCAGTTGTGCAAGGGCATGGTGTGCGGTGTCTTGCTGGCGCGAAAGGTCACCGGACAGGCAGCGGTCAAGGCGCAGGCCAAGGTCGGCCAGATGCTGACCGGCAATTTGCGCCTGGTGCACGCCCAGTGGCGACAACTTGTCGTAGTCGTCTGCACCGAAGGAGGCCTGGCCATGTCTGATCAAATAGATACTGCCCACGTGCGCGTCATTCCTGAGCACTGAAAGTCAGGCGAGGTTAGGAGGATGGCAAGTGGCTGTCAATGAAAAAACATACGCTTGTTTGAATTGCTGCCAATGCCCTTGATCAAGGTGTTTCACGGCTGGCAGGCCCCGGTTGGCGCCGGTATGCTGGTTGTCATTGCGCAGCCCTGACCCGAGGGCTGCAGACGTTTTCAAGGAGAGGCTGTGGAATTTCTTGCCGAGTACGCCAGTTTTCTGGCCAAAACCGTGACCCTGGTGGTTGCCATAGTGGTGGTGCTGGTGACCCTTGCAGCACTGCGTGGCAAGGGGCGCCGTGCTACCGGGCAGTTGCAGGTGGTCAAACTGAATGATTTCTACAAGGGTCTGCGTGAGCGCCTGGAGCAATCGTTGCTGTCCAAGGATCAGCTCAAGGCACTGCGCAAGCAGACCGGCAAAGCGGACAAAAAACAGAAAAAACAGAAAAAACAGCCTGATGACAAACCTCGGGTCTTTGTTCTGGACTTTGTCGGTGACATCAAGGCTTCTGCCACTGAAAGCCTGCGTCACGAAATCACGGCGTTGCTGACCCTGGCAAAGCCGACTGATGAAGTGGTCGTGCGCCTGGAAAGCGGTGGCGGCATGGTGCACAGCTATGGCCTGGCGTCGTCGCAACTGGCGCGTATTCGCCAGGCGGGGATCCCGCTGACTGTCTGCATCGATAAAGTCGCGGCCAGCGGCGGCTATATGATGGCGTGCATCGGGCAGAAAATTATCAGCGCCCCTTTTGCGATTCTGGGCTCCATTGGTGTCGTTGCGCAGTTACCCAACGTCAACCGTCTGCTGAAAAAGCACGATATCGACTACGAAGTGCTGACGGCGGGCGAATACAAGCGAACGCTCACCGTGTTTGGTGAAAATACCGAAAAAGGTCGCGAGAAGTTTCAGCAGGACCTGGATATCACCCATCAGTTGTTCAAAAACTTTGTATCCCAATACCGCCCGCAACTGGCAATCGATGAAGTGGCAACAGGTGAAGTCTGGCTGGGGGTGGCGGCGGTGGACAAAAAACTGGTCGATGAGTTGAAAACCAGTGATGAGTATCTGTCGACACGCGCCAAGGAAGCCCAGCTCTACCATCTGCATTACGCCCAGCGCAAAAGCCTGCAGGAAAAGGTCGGGCTGGCTGCCAGTACGTCCGCCGAGCGGGTGGTGGATTCATTGTGGGCCCGCCTGACCCAGCAACGCTTCTGGTAACAGGCAGATCTGCCGCGCCAGTTCGAGCGCGGCAGATTGATACCGGGGTAATACTGCAGTTTAAGACGGGAGTGAAAGTGCAGTAGTTATATATGATTTTAATTTGATTTATTGAAGTGTATGGGTAGGGGTCGATCAATAAGTTGGCATTATATCTGGCGTGATTCTCTATAGACTAAGGCTTGAGTCTATATAAGAGTCTTTGCCATGACAGCGACAATTGAATACGCCCCGTCAAATGCCGAACTTGCAGTTGCCCAACGCTTCACGATATTAAATAACTTGCATGCAGACAATAAGTACCAGGACCTCATCAGCTCCCTGATACCTCGCTGGTTTCTGGCCGCCCCTCCCCATTTGCGCGCAGCGTTGCGTGCCAGCATGCATAAAGGCCACGAAACCCAACAGTACGTAGCCAATGTACTGGCGCAGATTACACCCATGGAGAAGTTTGCCGAGCCATTGCTCAGTCGTGCATTGGCGGTTTACGGCTGGTTGGATGTGACCCCCAAGGCATTTGGCATCAAGGAAGTCCACTTGATCAGTAACGTGCTGGTGTTTATTGCCAACCAGCAACTCGAACTGGTGGATAGCCTGGTCCATGCCGTGCTGCCCGAGGCCCTGATCCCTCAATCGCTGGAGCTGAATCTGGTGTCCAGCATCACCCAGTTCAGCCTGCTGCAGGCGGCCATGCTCAATTTTGAAGCGAACCAGGCACTGGACGGCGGATTCGCTTCCGGCAGTGCGGTGTTTGAAGTAACGGGCGGGGAAAAGGTAGCAAGGCCCCAGCTGGCCCCGGAAAAGTTTGCCCAGATCACGCGTAACTTGAATCTGGGTTTGCAGTACCAATGGCATCTGGACAATGTATTCAGGCCGCAAGAACGCCAATGGGCAGCGGATGATCCGCGGTCCAGGGCCTGGGAGATAAAACATAACTTCAGCAGCAACTTGCGTCATGAATTTGAAAGTGCATTGCATATCGCCTATATGAAGGGGGAAATCAATGCGTATCACTACTCATTGATTGTTAATACGGTGCTGGCTCCCGGGCCGGGTCCTGCATCATTGACTAACTTGCACAGTACATTTGAAATCCTTGAGTTTGAAGTGACTGGGGTTATCCTGATCTGGCCTGAGCGAAAGCCGGCCGATCAACCACAGTCCTGCGTGGTGTATTTGCCCCAGGGACCTTTTCGATCGTTTTATGAATTCGGCTCGCTGGAAGAGTTCAAAATTCAGTTGCGCCAGTGGCTCAGGTCCGAACAGTTTGCGGCTTACTTCGTGCAACGGGTCCCGGTACGACATCGCGCTGAATTCATGCGTCGAACCGATATCAGGCATGTGACCTGGGACTCGCTGCTGTTACTGCGCCCGCCGATTATCAATGAGCCTGCATTGCTGAGCTTGTCCAGGCACAAACCGCAGACCGGTGATCCATTCGAGGTGGCATGGCAACTGCAGCTTGCGCAGATCAAGGATGACTCCCGCATGCTGATGGTGCCCACCGAGGATGAGGACACCAAGAGCCGCCTGGCTCGTCAGGCCATGTACCTGAACCTGGGCTTGAGCCTTATGGGGCTGGCGTTGGGATTCGTTCCTGTGTTGGGGGAAATCCTGCTGGCCAGCAGTGTTATCCAGATGGGGGGCGAGGTCTATGAAGGGCTGGGTGCCTGGCAACATGGCGACCGGGTGGCCGCGCTGGAGCATTTGTTCGATATCACCGAGAACATTGCGCTTGCAGCCTCTACCGCGGGAGGCGCAAGGCTCCTGCAGCCCCGGCCAGTCGTGGACGCTTTGATTCCTGTCACAAAAGTCAGCGGGAGCAAGCGCTTGTGGAAGCCGGATCTCTCCGGGTACGAACTCAAAGGGGTCACCCTTTCAGGTCTGACGCCTGATGCCCGCGGGGTATATGCGGTCCGTGGGCAGCAGGCCATTTTTCTTGAGGGCAAGGTCTACAGGATAGAGACCAGCGAGAACAGCGCACTGGTGCGTATCCAGCACCCCAAGGATCCCGATGCCCACAGCCCTCAATTGTTTTACAACGGGCATGGGGTATGGATTCATGAACTGGAGAACCCGATGTCATGGTCGCGTTCGCAGTTGCTGCATCGCCTGGGCGTTGAGGCACAAGGGTTGTCCGACACTGCTCTGGAGCAATGCCTGACACTCTCCAATACCACGGAGGCGGAGTTGCGCAAGATGTACGTCGAGCATTTGAAAATGCCGCCCCTGCTTCTCGACAGTTTGCGGCGCATGCGCCTGATTGAAGGCATAGATGGCGCTGTCGCGCGGATGAAACTGGGCCACTGGGGGGGCAAGGAGTTGGCCGAAATTGAACTGCAGATGCTAACCCGGTTGCCCGGTTGGCCCGCTGGCAAGGTCTTGCGGATTGTGGACAACGAGGGCGTCATACTCAGGGAGTTGGGCAATGACCTGTCTGAGAGCAATCCCCGTATGCAGATTGCCCAGGCCCAGATTCTGAAGGGTGATTTGCTCAAGGTTACCCTGGAGTGCCTGAGCACTGCAGAAATTGATCAATTGCTTGGCGAGCAGGTGCCGGGGATCGAGCAGCAGGCGCAAAACCTGGCAAAAACCGTGGCTGTAGAGGCTGAGCGGCACAAGCAGGAGCTGTTTACAGGCTTATACGATGCCAGTGAGCAGTACACAGCGGAAATGAATGTTTTCAAAGAGCAATTTGCGTCATTACCCTCCCATGTGATCGAGGAATTGCTGACCCACCTGACTCCGGAGCAGCGGCTGGAGCTGAATCTATCAAGGCGTTTGCCATTGCCTGCACTTGAAGAGTCGCGCAGTTATCTTCAGGCCGTGCGGCTCAACCGCGCCGTCGAGGGCATTTACCATCCCTTCTTGAGTACTGCTGACAGCCAGACAGTGGCTTTGCAAATGCTTACCGCGATGCAGGGCTGGCCGGCCAATATGCGTCTGGTGCTGCGCGACGGTGTGATGGGCGAGGTACTTCAGCAGGTGGGCAATACAGCGACCGCCTATACCCGTGAAATAATCAAGACCGGCGATTATTACGAATTCCACGGCACCTCCCGCCCCGTGGGGCAGCGCTCCAGACAGGTGCTGGACAAGGTCCTTGATGCTTTAAGCGGTCTTGAGCGCACGGCTATGGGCCTCAACGGCGCACAGCCACAACGGGATTTTCGGGTCAAGATTGGTAATCTTGCAGCAGCGCAGCGCCATGAGGTGGCCAGGATCCTGGGCATGCACCGGATCAAGCCCTGGTACAAATCACCGTTGCGTCTGGCGGATGGGCGTGTGGGTTATACCCTGGGCGGTCGTGTCGGGCACCTGGCGCCCGAAGGGCAGCAGTCACTCAAGAGTATGGTGCAAAATTTGTATCCCTCCATGAGCGATGTCCAGGCGGGTCAGTTTCTGTACCGGCTGAGGTCAACCCCGAACTCGCTGACACGGGTGCTGGTCAATCTCAGGGCCGAACTCGATACCTTGCGTCACGATCTACAGCGCTGGGAGGCCTCGGAGGTACGCAGCGAGCTGCGTAACGGGGGGCGAATGCTGGTCAACAGCGAAACCAAGAAGGCTATCAGTAGAGCGCTGATACGGGCCTGGCGCAGGCAAACCTCGGCGTTGCATATTGACTCCCGGACAGGCTACGAACTGGATCTTGATAGCTGGCCCGCAGACATTCTGCCGACCCTTACTGCCGATTTCAGTCATATTACCAGTCTGAATCTTGTCAATTCTTCCAACGGAAATTTTCCTGCGGATTTCTTGGTCAAATTTCCCAGGTTGCAAGTACTGAACCTGAAGAACTGCCAACTGCGACAATTGCCCGGCGCCCTTGCCAATATGCCCGACCTGGTGCATTTGAACCTGCGTGGCAACCGGATTGAACTCAACGACCACTCGCTTGCCATACTGACCGGTTTGAGGAAGCTCAAGTACCTCAGCCTGCTGGGCAACAGGCTCAATCGGCGGATATCGGTCAGAAACATGCCAGCCCTTGAACACCTGGACTTGCGCTATACCGGGATTTCCGAGTGGCCCGAAGGCATTGAGTCGGTTGTCGGGTTGATTGCCCTGGATTTGAGGGATAACGCGATCCAGGTCATTCCGCCGCAAATTCTGACGGCTCAACGGATCTCCACCAACAGGGTCACCGCACTCCACGATAACCCCCTGGACGCCGACTCCTTGCGCCGCCTGGAACTCTACAGCAGGGAGCACGGGGTCAACCTGGGCATCGGTAACCTGCGTCAGCACACGGTTTCCCGAGAGGGCATCCTCAGTTGGGCGGTGCTCCCCAGTTACGCGCAACGCTCAATATGGACCGCCCTGGAGAGGGAGGAGGGTTCTGCCGACTTCTTCAGGGTGCTTAAGGATCTTCGTGCGTCTTCGCAGTATTTGCACCAGCATGAAAATCTGACCCAACGGGTTTGGTCACTGATCAGTGCGATGCATAAACATGCGCAACTGCGTAGCAGGGTGTTCGAAATGGCCTCGAACCCGCAAACGTGCAGTGACGGCATTGCCATGATCTTCGCCGACATTGAGCTGTATCACTTGGTGTTTACGGCGCACAGCGAGGCCAACACGGCGGGCAGCCTGTTATCGCTGGCACGCGGTTTGTTCCGTATCGAATTGCTCAACAAGCATGTGCTGAGTGTGGTTGAGGCGCGGGTGGCCGCCATCAGGGGGAGGCAGGCTGAATACGTTGCACGACTGCAGCAGCTGATCGACGAGGTAGATCCGGATTTTGTTTCACGCCCACTGGCCGAATTGGACCCTGTAGAGCAGCAGGGTGTGGCTTATCGGATGGGGACATCCGAAGCCCTGGAACTGGCAGAACGGATCAGTCCAGTTGCAGTACAAAGACAGATTGCCCGGCTTGACCCTCTGGAAATCCAGATGTTTTACCAGGTCAAGCTGGCCGAGGAGCTGGGGTTGCCAGCACGGCCACAAAGCATGCGTTTCGAACGCATAGCCGAGGTCACGCGGGAGGATCTTGCAGCGGCCAAACAACATGTCCTGCACAAGGACACCGCCGAAGCATTTAGCAGTTCAGTCGCGCAAATGGGCTTCTGGAAAGACTATCTTCACGATAAATATGCGGAGCAATTCAGGGCCTCGGACAGTGCTCAGGATGACTCAATGGACGTCTTGTTTGCCGCACGCGAATCGATGCCAAGCCATGAATATGTGCTGCAATCCGATGCCCTGGCCAAATGGCGCGAGCGCACTCGCGCCAGCTTGTTCGGTCGGCTGACCTGGCAGGAAATCACGGATAACCCCCAGGTCCGACAGCCCCAGCATCAACAACGGCGAGACGCTTGAAAGGCCGGCCCTGGATTCAGGGCCGGTGTTCAGCTTAACGACGACGGAACAGCGGCATCGGCTCATCGGTTGACGACTGGTAAGTCACCGAGAAGTCCTTGAGACCTTCCAGCGCTTCGTACGGGTCTTTGTCAGCACGAATGGCAAAGGCGTCAAAGCCGCAGCGATGCAGATAGAACAACTGGTCGCGCAGCACATCGCCAATGGCCCGCAGTTCGCCTTTGTAACCGTAGCGGTCACGCAGCAGGCGGGCATTGGAGTAGCTGCGGCCATCGGTGAAGGCCGGGAAGTTCAGGGCAATCACCTGAAAGTTCGCCACGTCCTCGCCCAGCTCTTCAGCTTCTTCGTCGCTGTCCAGCCACACGCCCAGACCGCCATCGCGGGCCTTGAGTGCGTGACCGTGCTCGCGCCACATGACCAAAGGTACGATCAGGTCGTCGCAGTTGGAGATTTCGTCAAAGCTGGTTTCCTTGGGCAGCAAGTGCCAGGTTTCATCAATGACCTGGTTGTTCTTAATTATTCGCTGCATAGACGCGCTCCTTGAAAGGGTCGATGCCGATACGCTGGTAGGTATCGATGAAACGCTCGTCTTCAGTACGTTTTTCAACATACACGTCGATCAGTTTTTCAATCACATCCGGCATGGCGTCCTGGGCGAACGAAGGGCCGAGAATTTTGCCCAGGCTGGCGTCACGGCTGGCACTGCCACCCAGGGATACCTGGTAGAACTCGGCGCCTTTTTTATCTACGCCCAGAATACCGATATGCCCGACGTGGTGGTGACCACAGGCGTTCATGCAACCGGAAATGTTCAGGTCCAGTTCGCCAATGTCGAACAGGTAGTCCAGGTTTTCAAAACGGCGCTGGATCGATTCGGCAATCGGGATCGACTTGGCATTGGCCAGGGAGCAGAAGTCACCGCCAGGGCAGCAGATCATGTCGGTCAGCAAGCCAATGTTCGGCGTGGCGAAACCGTTTTCGCGCAATTCGCCCCACATGGTGAACAGCTGGTTTTCTTCAACATCGGCCAGGATGATGTTCTGCTCATGGGACGTGCGCAGCTGGCCAAAGCTGTAGCGGTCGGCCATGTCGGCGATGGCGTCCCATTGCTTGTCGGTCACATCGCCTGGCGCTACACCCGTAGGTTTGAGTGACAGGGTAACGGCGACATAGCCCGGCTTTTTGTGGGCCAGGGTGTTACGCACGCGCCAGCGGGCAAAGCCGGGGTGCTGCTTGTCGAGTTCGGCCAGTTCGGCGCCGAAGTCAGGCAGGGCTTTGTAGTCCGGGTCGACGAAGTGTTTGGCGATACGCTGCACTTCGGCTTCGGTCAGGGTGTTCGAACCGCCGCGCAAGTGAACCATTTCGGCTTCAACACGCTCGGCGAACACTTCAGGCGTCAGCGCCTTGACCAGAATCTTGATCCGCGCCTTGTACTTGTTGTCACGACGGCCATAGCGGTTGTAGACACGCAGGATGGCTTCGAGGTAGCTCAACAGGTCTTGCCACGGCAGGAACTCGTTGATGAAGGCACCGATTACCGGGGTACGGCCCAGGCCGCCACCGACCAGTACACGGAAGCCCACTTCGCCCGCTTCATTGAGCACCGGCTCCAGGCCGATGTCATGCACTTCGATGGCCGCACGGTCGGATGTCGAGCCGTTGATCGCGATCTTGAATTTACGCGGCAGGTAGGCGAATTCCGGGTGGAAGGTCGTCCACTGACGCACGATTTCGCACCAAGGGCGCGAATCGATCAGTTCATCGGCAGCAACACCGGCGAACTGGTCGGTGGTGACGTTACGCAGGCAGTTGCCGCTGGTCTGAATGGCGTGCATCTGCACAGTGGCCAGTTCTTCCAGGATGTCCGGGATGTCTTCCAGCGCCGGCCAGTTGAACTGCACGTTCTGGCGGGTACTGATATGGGCATAGCCCTTGTCGTAGTCGCGAGCGATTTTGGCCATCATTCGCGCCTGACGCGAGGTCAGCTGGCCATAAGGCACGGCAACCCGCAGCATTGGGGCAAAGCGTTGAACATAAAGGCCATTTTGCAGGCGCAGGGGGCGGAACTCTTCTTCGCTCAGCTCACCTGCCAGATAGCGTCGGGTCTGATCCCGGAACTGCTTGACGCGGTCCTCGATGATCTGCTGATCGTACTCGTCATATACGTACATATAGGTCCTGTTCTCAGGCTGCTAACAGCTTATCTGCGCGCACGGCCGCGCACTCCCCAAGGAGCGGGGCACGATACCAGTTTGTAGTTATGCGCAAAAGTGATGTTTAAGCATATGCAAAGAACCAAAACGACTATAAGCGGTTGATTCTCAATCCCTTACTTGTGGTTGGGGCATTGCTGGACTTAACTATGAAGAAGTCTTCAAGCAATCACCCATAAAAGCGAAAAGAGGCGATGCGATGAGTACTCCCGTGAAAGCGCGCAAAAGCGACAGCAAGGTTGATGCGTGGGCGATTTTTTTCCTGATTATCCTGGTGGTTGCTACGGCGGTGTTCTGGGTTAGTCATCAGTAGCTGCGCCGCTCTGGAGTTGAGGTTGTCCTGATAGCTGCTGACGAGCCGTCGTAAATCAGCTTCCCCGGTTTATCAGGCATAACGGTTTTACGACCGCTTTGTCGCAGTTGCGCACCATCTCGAACGTAGCCTCGTTCTACTCGTCAACTGCTACGAAGCGGGGGTAGGTAATGAATTTGTAGCCGCTGACGAGCCGTGCGAGGCTGCGTTCGGCTGCGCAGCAGTCGTAAAGTCAGCTTCCCCGGGTTATCAGGCATAACGGTTTTACGACCGCATCGTTGCAGTGGCGCACCATCTCGAACGTAGCCTCGTTCTACTCGTCAACTGCTACGAAGCGGGGTAGGTAATGAATTTGTAGCCGCTGACGAGCCGTGCGAGGCTGCGTTCGGCTGCGCAGCAGTCGTAAAGTCAGCTTCCCCGGGTTATCAGGCATAACGGTTTTACGACCGCATCGTTGCAGTGGCGCACCATCTTGAACGTAGCCTCGTTCTACTCGTCAACTGCTACGAAGCGGGGGTAGGTGATGAATTTGTAGCCGCTGACGAGCCGTGCGAGGCTGCGCTCGGCTGCGCAGCAGTCGTAAAGTCAGCTTCCCCGGTTTATCAGGCATGACGGTTTTACGACCGCTTTGTCGCAGTTGCGCACCATCTCGAACGTAGCCTCGTTCTACTCGTCAACTGCTACGAAGCGGGGGTAGGTAATGAATTTGTAGCCGCTGACGAGCCGTGCGAGGCTGCGTTCGGCTGCGCAGCAGTCGTAAAGTCAGCTTCCCCGGTTTATCAGGCATGACGGTTTTTCGACCGCTTTGTCGCAGTTGCGCACCATCTCGAACGTAGCCTCGTTCTACTCGTCAACTGCTACGAAGCGGGGGTAGGAGATGAATTTGTAGTCGCTGACGAGCCGTGCGAGGCTGCGTCCGGCTGCGCAGCAGTCGTAAATCAGCTTCCACGGGTAATCAGGCAAACCCCGTGTACCGGTTTTACGACCGCTTCGCGATCGATCGCAGCCTCGTTCCACTCGTCAGCGACTACAGGTGGCATGGGTGATGAAATCCGGGTTGGTTATACCCCCGCCAGATGCAGCACCAGCTTGACGATCCCGAACAGGATCAAGGAAAACACCGCGGTAAATAACAGGCCCAACAGCAAAAAATGGGCGGGTTTACCGTGGGTGAAATCCCGGGTCCGGTTTTTCCCGCTTTGTACGCCAAACGCCGCGGCCATCACGCTGTGCAGCATTTGCCAGAAGGTGGGTGGTTTGTTGTCCGCAGGATCGTCCATTTGTCTCTCCTCTGTTGCTGGCGCCCGCTCGATACAGCGTAGCCAAGACCCACGTCTGCGAACGGGTATTTTCCGATGCACTAACTGGCTACCACCCGCCGCTATGGAACTTTCGTAGTAGTAAGGCTCATTCACACGAGTCTCTGGAAGTACCCAATATGGACAATCTATACCTACGCAATGGACTGGGGCCGCACGCGGCATTTATCAAAAGCCGGCTGCCGGGCTGGATCAAACACAGCCATGTGGCCGATCTCAAACGCCTTGCGCCGGGTTTGTGGCAGGGCCAGGTGTCTGCTGCCGAGCCACCGCAGTGGTTCACCAATGCGCCGTCCTGGTTGCGCCAGGCGCTGATGGTCAGCCAGGCCCGCAGCCGTTTGGCCTATGTTGAACTGGCCAAAACCCTCAAGAACCTGCAAGGCATCACCCAGTTTGCCGAGCCCAGGCTCAAGGAGGCGCTGCACAGTCACAGTGCTTCCAGCCAGGGCATGGATATCAACAGGAACCAGCTGTTTTATCTGCGGCGCAATCAGCCGGTGCAACATCAAAGCTTGTTACAAGCCGCGCTGATGAACTTTGAAGGCAATGAGGCCTTTGCTCTGGTGGTCAAAGGGCAGGTCAGCGCACTGGCACCCGCAGGGGCTTTGCCCCTGGGCATGACGAATGCGGCGCAACCCCCGGACATCTATGCCAAGGTCGCCGACGGGTTACTGCACGGTACCGGGCCCGTGGTCAGCATGTTTGAAGAGACCCTGGACAACCTCAAGCCCGTACCTGGGTTCAGCTACCGGGAAAAACTCGACATGACCCCCCAGGTGTTCTCGCAGATTTGCCGTGCCCTGGATCTCGGCCAGCAGTATCAGGAGCATCTGGGCGCAGTGTTTGACGCCCCTGGCCGGGCACCTTTGGTGCGACGCCAGATGATCCGTGCGCAAAAAGAGCTGCTGGCTGTCCGCTTGCATACCGCTCTGATGCGAAAGCAGGTGTCAGCACCGGCCTACGACATGTTGCGCGGCGTGCTCGAAGACGACCCGCAGCCCAGGCTTGATGGCAAACCGGTGGTCTTCAGTCAGTTGCAGTTGTATGGAATGACCGTGGCCGAGGTATTGCTGATTGGCCCTTATCGTTCAACGCTGCCGGTGACCGAATGGCAGGACAGCGGCTTTGGGTTCCAGGTGCCGGTGATGAAAAAACCCGATATGGAGCCCCTGGTGGTCTATATCGCCGGTGATCCGGTGGCGCCACTCAAGCAATACCCGTCCCTGGAAGCCTTCCAGTATCAGTTGGGTCTGAACCTGCGCACACCGCAGTATCAGCGGTTGTTTGCCAACCTGATGCCCCAGGGCGAGGCCCGGGCATTTCTCGCGCGGCTCAACCACCAGCTGTACAAGAGCGCGCCAGACCCCAAGGGCATTGAGCCCGCGGTTTATGTGGATGAAGTCGACCTCAAGCTCGGCCAGGTCTACCTGGACACGCCCCCCGGGCAGTTGTTCGACAGGCTGTACAGCCTGCATCTGCAACGGTTGAAAGCCAATGCGCGCAAGCTCGCGGTGCCAACCGCCGATGCCGACAGCAAGCTGCTGCAAGAACGTCTGGATTACTGGCTGGGCCTGGGGTTGGATGCGGTGAATGTGGCCGCGTTTTTTATCCCCGGCGCAGGCGAGGTGATGATGGCGGTCATGGCACTGCAGTTGGGCGCGCAGATTTATCACGGCTTTGAAGACTGGGCGATTGGCGATGCCGAAGGCGCCTGGGCCAACATGGAGTCGGTGGCCATCAACGTGGCGCTGGCCGCCACCATGAGCGGCGGCGGTTACGCGTTCGGCAAGGTTGCAGAGGGCAGTCTGTCGAGGTGGGTCGACCATCTCACGAACATCATCCTGCCCGGTGGGGAGCCCAGGCTGTGGAATCCCGACCTGGTGCCTTATCAATGTAATCCGCTATTACAACCGCAAGTCAGACCCAATGGGTTGGGCCAGTATCTGGTCGACGGAAAGATCTATGTGC
>Ga0256410_1000551_pt1 | contig 35571 bp, 32 predicted proteins | sample PhyWR1_FD_185983 | JGI IMG/M metagenome (GOLD analysis project Ga0256410, IMG submission 185983) | Leaf surface microbial communities from wheat plants in UC Gill Tract Community Farm, Albany, California, United States - DLSL W.R1 | ecosystem: Host-associated > Plants > Phyllosphere >... | reverse complement strand
TGACATTGCTGCTGGTCCGACCACTTTGGGCGACCTGCTGCGTGCACAAATGGAAAAACAGAACTAAGTTCTGATTGACCATAGAAAAAGGGCGACTTAGGTCGCCCTTTTTTGTGCCTGCGATTTGAGTAGGTGATGGGCAGGGCTTTTGTAGACGCTTGTGCTGTGCGTTCTGGAGATGGTTGTGGGTGAGGGTGGGCGCCATCTTCACGCAGTCTGTATGCCGCTCTGGGTGGCATGTACATGATGGGTATGGTTGCTCATGGCGGAGCCGATTTTTTTGCAGTGCTTATGCGGGTTGGAAAGATAAGTCAATCCCTGGGCTGTTCAAAATCTTTCGATCATGCTAAAACCTTGGGAGCGCTGATCTAGCTGCTTGAAAAAGAAGGGAAAAATATGACGAAGTCGGAGTTGATCGAACGAATTGTCACCCATCAAGGGCTGCTCTCATCCAAGGATGTGGAGTTGGCCATCAAGACCATGCTTGAACAAATGTCTCAATGCCTCGCGACCGGTGATCGCATCGAAATTCGTGGTTTTGGCAGTTTCTCCCTGCATTACCGCGCCCCTCGTGTCGGCCGCAACCCCAAGACGGGTCAGTCAGTCAGCCTGGATGGCAAATTTGTGCCTCATTTCAAGCCGGGCAAAGAGCTGCGGGATCGAGTAAATGAGGATGAGGAAGACGATAGTTAACCCTGCGGAGCCAGGAGGCGCCCATGTCTGTTTTTAAACGAGCGGTGGTGAGCGTTATAGCGCTGCTGCTATTTTTTGTCGTGGTGATCTTCGTACTGGAAAACCAGCAAACTACGTCATTGACGTTTTTAGGCTGGCATTCGCCGCAATTTCCTGCAGCTCTCTATTTTATAGGGGCGTTGCTGGTTGGCCTGGTGATCGGGCCTCTGCTGGGGATGATGATTTACTGGCGCAAGCGCGCTGTCCTGAAGCGGTCCATTCGCTCAAATTAAAGCTTTCCGGCTTGAGTCTGTGCCTCCTCAAGCCAAGGCGATTTGCCAGTAGGGGAGTGCAGACAGGCAGGATTGGCTTCTAGGTAGTGGAGTTGTCTGCCGAGAGCATCGCCCCGCGGGGCATGACTTGACAGTCAGGTCTTGTATTGTTTAGTAAAACTGGCAGAATTCGGTCTGTATCTCGATTGCCAGCTAATTTTTGTGCTTCTTCAGGTGCGCAGTGACGCCTGCCTGCAGAAAATAACTAAAAAAATGCACGTAAGAAAATTTCTGCATAACGAGCCCGCAGTTTCTTTTGAAGGCAGGCCTTTGTTGTGACAAGTATTTCCAACTTTCCCCGAAATTCTTCCGTTGGTGAAGTCGATCTGATTGCGATATTCCAGGCAATCTGGAAACAAAAGCTGATCATCATCGCAAGTATGGCTGTGTGCGGGCTCCTTGCGCTGATTTATGCCTACGCAGTGACCCCGGAGTACAGAGTTACCAGCGTTCTGCGCCCAGCCGCTATAAACGAACTGGATGCCTTGAACCGCTCCGGTGTTTACACGCTTCCACCCAGTGAAGCCTTGCTTAAAGTCGGTGCCAGCCTTGAATCTTATGACTCGCGCCTGGGCTTTTTCCGGGAAAATCAGGAATTATTCAGCCAATTTAAACAGCCGGGGCGCACCCTTGAACAAAGTTTCGAGGAGTTCAACCGAGATTCGTTGCGACTGATGCAGCCGGATCCTAAAAGCGCAGGTTCTTTAAGTGCCTTCATCAGCCTGGAGTTGAACTACCCCGAAGGGGTTGATGGCGTCCAGATTCTTAACGGTTTTGTAGATTACGCAATCAGCGCTGAACGTGATCAGATCGCTGCAGACCTTAAAGTCATCGTGAATAACCGTCTGACTGAGCTCAAAGGCAAGATAAATGCCGCTCGCTCCAGCTACGAAAATGACAAGGAAGCGCGCATCGCATCTCTCGAAGAAGCTAATGCTCTTAAGCGTGCGCAATTGCAAGACGAGTTAAAAGCATTGCGTCAGCAGCTCAAAGTTCAACGCACAGACAGAATGGCCCAATTGGGCGAAGCCATCGGCATCGCACGATCGCTGGGTATTCAAAAGCCTACTACGCCCTCAGCGCTGGGAGATTCCGCGCGTAGCGGCGACGCCAGCATCATGCGCACCGAAATAACAAATCAACAAATTCCACTCTACTTCATGGGTGTCGAAGCACTGGAAGCGGAGCGGGCGGCTTTGCAGCAGCGTAAAACGGATGACTTTACCGAAGCTCGTATCGCTCAGATAGCAAGAGAACTGCAATTGCTGCAAAGCAATCGTGAAGTGGAAGTGCTCAAAAATCGTCAAAATGAAGACGTATTTCTGCAAGGGGTTGAGCCGTTACGTGCTGAGGTTGTAAGGCTGAGCAATTTGAGCAATCTGGATTTTACCAATTTGAAGTTGGTATCGATTGATCGCAAGGCTTTGGTCCCCATGGCTCCTGTCAAACCGAGGAAGGCCCTCATATTGCTGCTCGGCCTGGTACTGGGTGGAATGTTGGGTGTGCTTATAGCGCTTGTACGCCATTATTTACACACCCGCGTAGCGGGTCCTCAACCTTCGATGGCACCAGCATTGTCAGCGACTCTCACACGTCCGAACGATGCAGGCATTGGCGGAAAAACTTTGCCAAACGATCGTCTCTGAATGGCAGTGGGCCGGGCGATTAACGGTCTTGACTGTGGACTAATTGCCCTTCATGGAGCTGTACCGAGAGCAAGCTTATGCCATATCCCCACATCATTCACCATGGTTCCATCAGTGGCGCCATGGGGTCAGGCTATCAATGGTACATGGATGTACAAAGCTGTCTGTTAATCGGCTGTGGAGTCTTTCAGGGAAATGATTCTGGATCAGATAACAGTGCGCGCAAAAAGACTTCTCCGTCCAGGGAATCAAGGCACTGATCTTGACTCACATTCATGCAGAGCGCATTGGTCAAATCCCGTATTTGCTTGCAAAGAGCAGAGCACATGCTTGGGTCTGCCTTTGTGAAATGTGATCTGACATACCCGCAAACTCCTGTGAATCGGTGTATCGTCTTTTCTGGAGAGCTGAGTGCGTCTAGTACGACTTTGCTGCCCGACCTCAACCGGCTGAACCTATTGATATTCTGGTCATCGAATGCACTGCATTTGCAACTTGTCAATTGCCTGAACAGAACAGGTCTTCCTGCAATTGTGATGGCTGCTTATGGCCGAATCGAAATGTATCTCAAAGCCATGTCAGATAACCCGAGGCATAATACGTTGCTTATGGGTTATCAAGCTCAAGGCACCCCGGGGGCCGTCCTGCAAAAGTATGGCCCTAGTGGTGGGTATGTAGATCTTGCCTGTGAGCACCATTGCATTTCGACAAGTATTACGACGCTCGGTGGTTACTCCGCGCATGCTGACCAATTAGACTTACTCAATTTCCTGTCCGGAGTGGCCCAATGGCCGGAGCAGACAAGATTAGTTCGCAGTGGAATTTCAGCAAAGGACGCATTGGCAGCGCAATTGCAACTGCTGAACGGCCCTCGAAATCTGGCCCTCGATTTATGGATATCTGCGAGCTAGCATCGCGAAGATTATAAGAACCTAACGGCTTGCTATCGGCAGTGACAAGCTCAATAGCAAACCAAGGAAGACGCAGAATGAACGTTCAATGGATATAACTACCCTCGCACCTCACACCTCTGCCGTCTCAAGGCAAGGGGATTGGTATCTGGTGCAATGCAAGCCAAAACAAGATGAGCGCGCAGAAGAAAACCTTATGCGCCAAGGCTACGCGTGCTCTCGCCCGGTGTGCAGCCGTGAAAAACTGCTGCGCGGCAAGCGTCAGCTTGTTCAAGAATCCTTATTCCCTGGTTATCTATTCATTCATATGCCCCTCGGCGCAAACTGGGCGCCCTTGCGCTCCAGTCGCGGTGTTGCCCGCGTGGTTGCATTTGGCGGGCAGCCGTTGCCTGTAAGCCAACAACTGGTAGAGCAATTGCAAGCCCGTGCCCAGTCCTGCTTGCTGCGCGCTTTCAAGCCTGGCGAAAGGGTGACGTTGAAAGAAGAAGGGTTTGCAGGGATAGAGTCAATATTCATGTCCATGGACGGTGAGGAGCGCGTTATCCTCCTCATCAATTTGATGAATCGTCAACAGCAGATCAGCATGCCTTTGGCTTCTATCAGCAATAGTTAAGCATTACCCGAGTATCGAGCTCGGGTAATGATAAATCTCAAAGTTCTCAGGAAATTGACGATCAATCCTGGGGCGGTAGCGTGTCTAAAGAATTTAATCCTGTCGCTTGAAGGCATATCAGGCAACGACCGCATATTAGTTAAGGAAGAGCTAGTTCGATGAGCACCATCAAGCGTAAAGGTATTATTCTCGCCGGCGGTTCAGGTACGCGCCTACACCCGCTCACGTTGGGCGTATCCAAACAAATGCTGCCCATCTATGACAAACCCATGATCTTCTACCCGCTGTCTGTGCTTATGTTGGCGGGAATGCGGGAAATCCTGATCATCTCAACCCCTGAAGATCTGCCGTGCTTTGAAAAATTGCTGGGCGATGGCAGCCAATATGGGATTGAACTCAGCTACGCCGAACAGCCTAGCCCCGATGGTTTGGCCCAAGCCTTTATCATTGGCGAAGAGTTCATTGGTAAAGACCCGGTTTGTCTGATTCTTGGCGATAATATTTTTTACGGCCAGCACTTTTCGGACAACCTGCGATCAGCAATGTCGCAAGAACAGGGCGCAACCGTATTCGGTTATCACGTTTCGGACCCAGAGCGCTTCGGTGTGGTCGAGTTCGATAGCACGGGTCGTGCGCTCAGCATTGAAGAGAAACCGTCCGCACCGAAATCCAACTATGCAGTGACGGGCCTGTATTTTTACGACAATAAGGTTGTCGAAATTGCTAAAAAAATCAAACCCTCTGCACGAGGTGAGCTCGAAATCACTGATGTAAACCGTGTGTATCTCGAGCAGAAGAATCTCACCGTGGAAATGTTGGGCCGTGGTTTCGCATGGCTGGATACAGGCACTCATGAGTCGCTGCTCGAAGCCAGTCACTTCGTGCATACCATCGAACATCGCCAGGGTTTGAAAGTGGCCTGCCTGGAAGAGATCGCTTTTAAAAATCGCTGGATAACGCCTGACACCTTGGGTAAGCAGGCTGAGAAGTTGAAGAAGACGGGGTACGGGCAATACCTTCAGAAACTATTGAAGGAGTCTTTGTAAATATGAAGATTTCAAGAACTTCAATTGCAGATGTCTTAGTCATAGAGCCTAGGGTGTACAGCGATGATCGTGGTTGGTTTATGGAGAGCTTTAATGATGAGCGATTCAGAACTGAACTTACCTCATTAGGATTGTCTTGCCCGGGAACCTTTGTTCAGGATAACCACTCCAGCTCCAAAAAAGGGGTGCTGCGTGGACTGCACTTTCAAATGGCTCCCCATGCACAAGGAAAGTTGGTGCGTGTTGTAAAAGGAGCCGCATTCGATGTCGCAGTTGATATTCGCAAGGATTCACCTACCTACAAAAAATGGGTAGCAGTTGAGTTGAGCAGTGATAATAAAAAGATGTTGTGGATTCCAAAAGGGTTTGCACATGGATTTTTAGCACTGGAAGAGGGAACGGAGTTTCTGTACAAGACAACGGATTATTATGATCCGTCTTCTGAGCAATCCATACGCTGGGATGATCAGGCATTTGCTATTGATTGGCCGGTTGATAATGATTTAATTGTTAGCTTGAAAGATTCAAACGCCCCTACTTTCTCGGAAATTGAAGGGGGCTTGAAATGACATTGGCAAAATGGTTGGACTTTCAGGCGTTAGGTGACGAAAGAGGGAGTTTGGTTGCTCTTGAGCAAGGCACGTCCGTCCCTTTTGAGATCAAACGAATTTATTACATCTATCATACCGAAAAAGATATAAGTCGCGGCTATCATGCGCATAAAGAGCTGAAACAAGTAGCGATCTGTGTCTCGGGCAGCTGTCGCATCACATTGGATAATGGTTTTGTTAGAGAAGATGTGTTTATGGACAATCCTACAAAAGGATTGTTGATAGACAGCTTGTTGTGGCGTGAAATGCACGACTTTAGTGCGGGTTGTATACTGTTGGTGTTGGCCAGTGATCATTATAAAGAGTCTGATTATATTCGTGATTATAGCTGCTTCACCGAAAAGGTGAATAACACCTGATGCACCGATAGGGAATAACGTTACGATCAAGGCCGGCAGGGTTCTTTGAGAACAAATGCAAGCAGGTGTCACGATCAATAACGGTGCGAGTATTGCAACTAATGCGACGATCCTTCCAGGCGTTGCGACAAGTGCTAATGCTATGGTGGGCGCTGGTGCAGCAGTGGTTTAAAATGCCCCAGATAACGCAATTGTAGTTTGAAATCCAGCCAGAATTATTAGGTATATAACACGTGATTGATTTTCTAGATTTGAAAAAAATTAATGCTGCTTATCGTACAGACCTATTAGATGCTTGCTCCCGTGTTATAGATTCTGGATGGTATATAGGTGGTAAAGAACTGCAACAATTTGAAGCTGATTTTGCAGAGTATTGTGGTACCAGGTTTTGTGTTGGGGTAGCCAATGGCCTGGATGCCCTGACTTTAACGCTACGGGCTTGGCGGGAACTCGGGAAGCTTGCTTTAGGTGATGAGGTCATAGTTCCAGCCAATACTTACATTGCAAGTATATTAGCAATTACCGAGAATGGGCTGGTTCCTGTTTTAGTTGAGCCTGATGAGAAGTCGTTCAATCTGCATCCGTCTAAAATAGAAGCGCTGATAACACCTAAGACGCGGGTGATAATGGCGGTTCATCTCTATGGGCAACTAGCGGATATGCCAGTTATTACCGCAATTGCCAAAAAACATAATCTACTGGTTTTGGAAGACTCCGCTCAAGCTCATGGTGCTCAGACCAACAACAAAAAGGCGGGGAACTGGGGTGATGCCTCGGGGTTTAGTTTTTATCCTGGAAAGAATTTAGGTGCGCTGGGGGATGCAGGCGCTATTACCACGAATGATCCTGATCTGGTTGAAGTGCTAAAGGCACTTCGGAACTATGGATCGCACGAAAAATATAAAAATATTATGCTGGGTGTTAACAGCCGTTTAGATGAAATTCAAGCGGCGATGTTGGGCGTAAAGTTAAAGCATTTGGATAAAGAAGCTGAAGCACGGAGAAAAATTGCAGATGCCTACATGCGATCAATCCGAAACAGTCATATCAGTTTGCCACTGCCCTATGAAACTGACGTGCTCACTTTTACCGAACACGCGTGGCATTTGTTTGTAGTTCGCTCAGCCCATCGTGACAAATTGCAACAACATTTGGCTGAGAATGGAGTGCAGACACTAATACATTACCCCATTCCCCCTCATCAACAAGAAGCGTATAAAAACTATGATTTCTCATCTCAGTCTTTTCCAGTGACTGAGTTGATACACAATGAAATTCTGAGCTTGCCAATCAGTCCCGTGATGACTCATGAACAAGCGATGAAAGTAATTGAGGTTTGTAACAGTTTCAGCGTAAGCGGTTAAAGTGATGACGCTGCTTAAAACGAGTTTTTTAAATGGCTTGGCCGTCATTATTAAAATGCTGACGCTGCTTGGAATTAACAAGGTTTTAGCTGTCTATGTCGGGCCAGCAGGCTACGCTGCCTTGGGTCAATTCCAAAATGCGCTGCAAATAATCTCGACATTTGCGAGTGGTTCGGTCAATACGGGGGTAACGAAATACACGGCTGAATACACAAACGAAGTTCACAAGCAGCATGCGGTATGGAAAACAGCAGGCACCTTAGCGACCTGCGGATCCGTGATAACCGCTTTAATAATAGCTGTATTCAGCAAACCACTGGCCGTCATATTTTTCAATGACGAATCACTTTCTTCAGTTTTCCTATGGCTAGCGGGAGGGCTGGTTTTCCTTACATTAAACTCGCTAGTACTCGCTATTCTCAACGGTAAAAAAGATATTTTACGCTTTGTTGTAGCCAATATTCTTGGCAGCCTCTTCGCATTGTGTACTACCTCTCTTCTAGCCGTTAAATTTGGCCTGTATGGTGCATTGGTTGCGCTGGCTTTATATCAATCACTCAGCTTTGTTGTGACGATTTATATTTGCAGGAAAGCGGCTTGGTTTAAACTTTCATTGTTGTTCGGGGCCGTCGATACGCAGGTTGCCAAAAACCTGCTGAAATTTACCGCTATGGCGCTAACTTCTGCGGCGTGTGTTCCTCTAAGCCAAATATTTGTTCGAAATTATCTAGGTGAAACGTTCAGCTGGGAAGCAGCAGGTTATTGGGAAGCAATGACAAGGTTGAGTTCAGCTTACTTGCTATTCATTACTTCAACGTTGAGTGTTTATTATCTTCCAAAGCTGGCCGAGCTCAAGCTGGTGCGGAAAATAAAAGCTGAAATTGCCCAGGGCTATAAATATATACTGCCCTGTGCGATGATAATGGGGCTGTTGATTTACATACTGCGTGATTTCATTATCGGCATTTTGTTCACTCGTGAGTTCAGCCCGATGCGAGAGCTTTTTGCATGGCAGATGGTGGGTGATAGTTTAAAAATAGGGAGCTGGATTTTAGCCTACTTGATGCTCAGTAAAGCCATGTATAAAGTGTTTATCATTACTGAAGTGGTATTTGCAATAAGCTTTGTATTATTGACTCTGCTTTTTTGCCATTTCTTCGGTTTTGTTGGTGTGACAATGGCTTATGCTTTTAATTATGCTGTGTATTGGCTGGTGATGGGCTCTGTCATATATTTGAAATTCAGAGCTGCTATGAATACAAAGGAAGGTGTTTTGTGCTAACTGTCGTTATTCCATCCTATAACCATTCTCAGTATATCGAGAGTTGTTTGCTCGCGGCTATCGAATGTGAAAAGGCGCGCATTATAGTTATAGATGATGGCTCTACAGACGACACGGTTGCTGTCGTAGAAGCCTTTATTGAAGCACACAAGCAGTACGACATATCTTTGATCGTCAAGTCAAACTCAGGGCTCATATCATCTTTGAATATGGGCCTTGCTGTTGCAACAACGGAGTATTTATACTTTGTTGCTTCAGATGATATTCCTGATGCGGCAGGCATTGCCCAATGTATAAACCACATGGAGGTTAATCAAAATCTCAAGTTTTGCATTGGTGGGGCTGATGCTTTTTTCGATGAAAAGCCTGGCCACTTTTTCAAAGTATACGGCCTGTCACAGGATAAATTTTTAAAATTACCTGCTCAGAAGCGGTTCAAGCAGGCTTTATTCAATTATCCCGTGCCTTTATTGCTGCAATCGACTGTCTTCAGAACATCTGCCCTCAGGGAACAGGGAGGGTGGGATACAAACCTGATGCTGGATGATTACCCTATGTTTGTGAAACTATTGGTAGCCTACCCAGATGTCGGATCAGAATTTGCTTACTTACCTGATATCCCTGTGGTGAAATATCGCCAGCATCAAAGTAACAGCTTTCGTAACATACCCAGGCAGTACGCTATGGTTTCACAAGCCATACAACATTTGGCCAGTGGTTTTTTGGCAGATTTCGCGACGGCTAAAGCGTTGGCTTATTACGCTCTCGTGGCCATCAAAAATAAAAACACAGTGGCATTGTCGAAAATGGTTAACGCATCATCCTATAAGGTTTGTTTCTTTTCGTTGTTTTATTTTGCAGAGATACCACTGACTAAAGCCGTTGGTTATTTCAAGCGAGTCATCACGAACTGATGCTATTAAATAGTTAACTGAAGTGATGTAAATGAATAAATTGCGATTTTACCTGACATCGCCACTTGTCATACTTGTTGTTATTGTTGCCTTGATGTTTGCCATGAACTTGCTTGTTTTGGGTGAGCAGTGGCAGTGGGGGCACAACGTTTTCTTGCTCGGAATCTGTAGTTTTGTAATTGTTTATATCCTTGCAAGCTTTATGCTGTGTGGTGGCGTATTCAATATATACTCCATGGAAGTAGGGGATGCAGATGCGCCGCGCTTGTTGGTATTTTGCTATTGGTGCATTTCGTTTTTAGGCCTGGTGCTTTCATGCTATCGTATTTACAGATTTGGTATAAATGGGCCGTTGGAAGGAGGTGTATTATTCAATCTGCGTTATGTCTACATTTGGGGTCATGAGTCCAATTACGGTGCGCAACACTTCTCACTTTTTGCGCTTTGCCTTGCTCTTTACTATGCGCAAAAAAAGCGAATCTTGTTGTGTATTGTTGCAAGTGCGATTTACCTGATTTCTGCTCTGAGCCTGGCTGAAAGGACAAGTGTACTTTTTCTTTTTGTGAGTGTTGTATATACGTTGTTTTATATTGGTTGGGTTAAGCTGAAAGGGCTTCTTGTTTTCTTTGCTCTCTTGGTTCTTATTTTCTGCATCATCGCTGTTGCCACTGGTCGAGCGGGTGGAGAGAAAGGTTTTGATTTCCTTTATTCGTATTTCGGTTATGCAGTAACCGCACTCTCAACCTGGATGGACGGGCAAGCAGGTAAAGGTTGTGCCGATCTGATCTTGGGTAAAGTTGTCGATATTCTGTCGCTGGGGTTATACAGCTGTGTTCCCTTCGATGTGGGATTTGCAGATGACGATTTCAATGTTCTTACTTATGCATCGAGTCCCTATTTGGCAGGGGGCGTTGGAGCAGTCATTATAAGCATGGCTGTTTTGGGTGGATGGTACGCCTGCCTGAGGCGCTTGGCTTGTTTGCATGGCGGCTATTTTTTAGCAATGCTGAGTTGCTATGTATACGCTTTGGTAATGGTTTTTTATGCCTGGCAATTCAGTCTTACTACCTATGTATATGTGGGTTTGATTCTGTTACCCCTTTTCTATCGTCAGCGCTCAAGGCCGACCGAGCCTGAATTGAATCAAGGTCTATAATGAAAATATTGTTACTCTCCAAATATTCAAGAATAGGCGCTAGCAGTCGTTTGAGAATGCTTCAATATATTCCATATCTTGAGAAAGATGGGTGGAATGTTGTGGTTGCTAATTTGCTTGATGATCTCTATGTGTCCCGCTTGTACAGTCGGGAAAAGTCAACCATTTTTGACTTTATAAGCTATTACTGGAAGAGATTTACGTGGCTTTTGCGGGCCAGTCAGTTTGATATTCTTTGGGTTGAAAAAGAAATTTTTCCCTATTTTCCGGCTTGGGCAGAAAAAATACTGAATCTATGCGGCTGCAAGGTCATAGTGGATTATGACGATGCTATTTTTCATAACTATGATTTATCCAATAATCGATTTATCAAGCTGTTTCTTAAAAATAAAATCAAATCAGTCATGCGTTCTTCTTCGTGTGTAGTGGCTGGGAATCCTTATTTGGCAGAATATGCGCAGAGGGCCGGGGCCGGGAGAACAGTTATTATTCCTACGGTTGTAGATGCCACTCGTTACACCTCAAAAGACAAAGTGTTTCAAGATAAAAAATTAGTGATAGGCTGGATGGGTTCTCCCGCAACTCAAAAATATGTTGTCGATATCAAGGACGCATTGATTGCAGTATGTAATAAGTATGATGCGAAGCTTATGCTGGTCGGTGCAGATATAAGCATGAACACCGTATTCTCGGATATCGATGTTGAGGTCGTACCCTGGGATGAGACTACAGAGGCTGAAATGATCCGGCTGATGGATGTCGGGATCATGCCACTCGTAGAGGGACCTTGGGAAAATGGGAAATGCGGATATAAGCTTATTCAATATATGGCTTGTGGTGTTCCTGTCATTGCGTCGCCTGTGGGAGTTAATGTAAGTATAGTGGGTGAAAGTAAGTGTGGTTTCCTCGCGAGTTCGGTCAGTGAGTGGGATCTGCATTTAAGTCATTTGCTATCTTCTGTCGACGACAGAAGGATTCTTGGATGCAATGGACGAAAAAGGGTAGAGGAGCATTATTCGGTACAGGTTCAAGGGCCCATCATGGTTCGTTTAATGCGTGAAACAATAAACTGACGATGAACGTGTGCCTGGAGCGCTGAATTGAAAATTATTTATCTTATAACCCGCTCTGATGTGATGGGTGGCGCGAGCATTCATTTGCTCGACTTGGCAGCAGGCGCAAAGGCCTTAGGGCATGATGTAGTGATCGGTGTGGGTAACGCCACTCCTTCAAAACAATCTCTATTTCAAGAACGTGCTGCTCTTATGGGGCTTGAGTGCTACGGTATAAAGAGTCTGGTGCGAGAGATCAGTCCGGTTAAAGATATTTCTTGCTACCTTGAGCTTCGAGCTTTCCTGAAGGCGCACTCCCCAGACATTGTCCACGTGCATTCTTCAAAAGCCGGGATTATTGGAAGACTTGCTGCCAGAAGCCTTTTGTTACCGGTGGTTTTTACAGTTCATGGCTGGGCATTTACAGAAGGTGTCTCTTCCAAGCGACGCTTTTTATACAGGTGGATCGAGAGGATCATGTCCAGGTTTGCCAGTATGATTATCACGGTTTCGGATTATGATCGTAAGCTGGCCATTGATAATAAAGTTTCTGATCCTGAACGGATGATTACTGTTCATAATGGCATGCCAGAATCACATGAACATGCTGTTTTAGAGTTACATCCACCTCTTCTGAAGCTGATAATGGTTGCTCGTTTTGAAAAGCCAAAAAATCAGGCGTCTGTATTACGCGCGGTGGCGGCATTAAAGCCTGAGAATTGGAGCTTGGAACTTGTAGGTGATGGTCCTGAATTACAAGAAAATAAAAAACTGGCTGAGCAATTAAATATTCAGGATCGCGTTTTTTTTCCTGGTGCCTGTACACAGATTGCACACAGACTGGCTAACGCTGATGTATTCATCCTTGCATCCGACTGGGAAGGACTTCCATTGACAATTCTTGAAGCAATGCGGGCGGGCCTGCCTGTCGTGGCCTCTAATGTGGGAGGGGTGTCAGAAGCGGTTATCAATAATGTAACGGGCTTATTGGTTGAACGCGGTGATGACGCCGGCTTGACCAAGGCGATTGCCAGACTTATGGCGTCCCCGGAAACAAGAGTACAGATGGGAGCTGAAGCTCGCTCGAAATTTGAAAGCGAATTTACTTTCGATCTGATGCTCAGAAAAACGCTGAATGTTTATCACTCTGTCTTAGATGATGCGCTATGAGAGTTTTAGTCACAGGGTCCAGTGGTTTTGTAGGTGCAGCGCTCTGCAAAGAATTATGCTCTCTATCGGATGTTTTTGTTGTCGGCTCCAGTCGAAGTGAATGCATATTGTCAGTCGACAATTTTACATTCTTCAAATTTGATGATGCCTCTGAACACTCGAACTGGGAAGATGCACTGCGTGGGGTAGATGTTGTTGTACATCTCGCCGCTCGTGCCCATGTGTTATCTGAAACCGGTCATGATCCGGCCGCACAGTTTCGAAAGGCTAATGTGATCAATACATTGGCTTTGGCAGAACAAGCCTTGGCTGCGGGTGTTCAAAGATTTATTTTTATAAGTTCCATCGGGGTCAATGGTGCGTGCACTCATGAGCGTGCGTTCACTGAACTCAGTGTTCCTGATCCGCATGCGTTATACGCGGCGTCAAAATGGGAAGCTGAACAAGGACTCACTGCATTGTTAGAGGGCACTTCAATGGAACTGGTCATTATTCGGCCACCCTTGGTCTATGCTGCCAATGCCCCAGGTAACTTTCGTCGTCTGCTGAAAATAGTGTCGTCTGGTTTGCCTTGCCCTTTGTCAATGGTAAATAATCGGCGTAGTTTAATCGCTCTCGAAAATCTGGTTGATTTTATTGTTAAATGTCTTAAGCATCCGCTTGCTGCAAACCAGACATTCTTGGTTGCGGATAAACAAGCTGTATCCACTGCGCAAATAGTTCAACGCCTGGCTTCGGGTATGGGGGGCAGGGCGCGCTTGTTTCCGGTCCCTCCATTCATTTTGAAACTCGGGGCAGCCGCGGTTGGGCAAAAGTCGGCTTACCTGCAACTGTGTGAATCTTTGGAGGTCGACGCTACCAAGGCCTATTCAATGTTGTGCTGGACGCCTCCTGTGGACATTGAGTGCGCTCTAGAAAAAGCAGGGTATCAATTCAAGAATGGAATCGGTTAATCAAATCAAGTTGCAATGTTGAGCAGCAAAATTTGTTAACCATAAATGCGAGTGTTTTATCATGGAACTGTGGCTGTTGCTGCCCTTGGCTTTTGTTTTTAGTTTGTATATGACTGCTGTGATCAGGCGTTATGCACTGGCAAAAAATATTATCGATATCCCTAACTCACGAAGTTCTCATTCAACCCCTACACCCCGTGGTGGAGGGGTGGCAATTGTGTTGACCTTTTTATTGGGATGCCCTGTTCTGGCGTTCTATGACACTATTTCCATGTCAGTTGCATTCACGCTTATTATTGCGGCTGGTGGCGTGGCGTTGCTCGGTTTTCTAGACGATCATGGGCATGTTGCCGCTAGATGGCGCCTTCTCGGACATTTTTCTGCAGCCATACTCTGTGTCTATTCATTGGGTGGACTGCCCCCGATGAGTTTCTTTGGTTTTAAGATTGATTTAGGCTGGGCTGGTGCACTGGCTGCAGTGTTATATCTGGTCTGGATGCTGAATTTATATAACTTTATGGATGGCATAGATGGTTTGGCCAGTGTTGAGGCTGTGTGTGCAAGTTGCGGCGCAGCCCTCATATTCTGGCTGCTGGGCTACCATGATCTGGTCTGGCCTCCATTACTGTTGTCTGCAACAGTAATGGGTTTTTTATACTGGAACTTTCCCCCCGCTCGAATATTCATGGGTGACGCAGGCAGTGGTTTCCTTGGGGTGGTACTTGGGTTTTTAAGTTTAATCTCAGCCTGGTCGGATTCGAAATTTCTGTGGGTGTGGCTAATCCTTTTAGGTGTTTTTATAGTCGATGCGACGCTGACACTCTTCAGACGATTCTTAAGAGGGGAAAAAGTCTATGAGGCTCATCGAAGTCATGCTTACCAGTTTGCTGCTCGTTATTTCAACTCTCATCGGGTTGTGACATTGGCTGTGATTGGTATAAATGTTTTTTGGCTTTTTCCAATAGCCCTGTCTGTTGCTTTACTTGACCTGGACGGGTTGACAGGGATGCTTATTGCATATGCGCCAATATGTGTTCTTGCTTTCAAGTTTGGTGCGGGGCAAGCTGAGCTGAAGGGTTAGCATTAAAATGTCTGCAAGGTGGTGTGTGGGATTTACTATTTGGGCGAGGTAAGTATGAATAATATTCGAACATTTTTGCTACGTTTGTCTCGACGGCAAAAACGCTTCATACAAGTTGCTACAGATATCTTGTTGGTGTGGTCGGCTTTATGGTTTGCCTTTGTCGTTCGTCTCGGCATCGACGACATGATCAACCCAGTTAAAATGCATTTTTGGCTGTTTATTGCTGCCCCTTTGATCGCCATCCCCCTGTTTATCCGCTTTGGCATGTATCGCGCCGTAATGCGCTACTTCGGCAACGATGCCCTTATCGCGATTATCAAGGCAGTCAGTCTCTCATCGCTGATCTTGGCGGTTGTCGTTTATTGGTACAGCAACCATGACAACGTTGTCCCCCGTTCGATCATCTTCAACTACTGGTGGCTGAGCCTGATCATGCTCGGTGGTTTGCGCCTGGCCATGCGTCAATACTTCCTGGGCGACTGGTTTGCGGCAGCTCAGCATGTGCCATTTACCAGTCGCGATGACGGCCTGCCTCGCGTCGCCATTTACGGCGCCGGTGCCGCGGGTAACCAGCTGGTTGCTGCCTTGCGTATGGGCCGAGTCATGCGCCCTGTTGCGTTTATTGACGATGATGAAAGTATTGCAGATCGCATCATTTCCGGCTTGCAGGTTTACAAACCCGAACATATTCAGCAGATGATCGAACGTACCGGCGCCCAGGAACTGCTGTTGGCAGTCCCTTCTTCGTCCCGTGCACGTCGCCGCGAGATTTTGGGTTTGCTGGAAGGTTTCCCTCTGCACGTTCGTAGCGTCCCCGGTTTTATGGACCTGGCCAGTGGTCGGGTGAAGGTGGACGATATCCAGGAGGTGGATATCGCCGATTTGCTCGGGCGCGACCCGGTGCCCGCGCAAGGTGAGTTGCAGGAGCGTTGTATCAAGGGCCTGTGTGTCATGGTTACAGGTGCCGGTGGCTCGATTGGCTCGGAGCTGTGCCGGCAGATTCTGGCCTTGAAGCCAACCACGTTGCTGCTGTTCGAACACAGCGAATTCAACCTGTACAACATATTTGGCGAGCTGGAGCGGCAGGTCGGTCTGAAGTCGCTTTCGGTGAAGGTGCTGCCAATCCTGGGTTCTGTGCGTAATTCGCACAAATTGCTGGATGTAATGAAGACCTGGCATGTCGATACGGTGTATCACGCTGCGGCCTATAAACATGTGCCAATGGTTGAGCACAATATTGCCGAAGGTGTGCTGAATAACGTCATCGGTACGCTCAATACCGCTCAGGCAGCCTTGCAGTCGGGTGTGTCGAACTTCGTTCTGATTTCCACCGACAAGGCTGTGCGGCCAACCAATGTGATGGGCAGCACCAAACGTCTGGCCGAAATGACCCTGCAAGCCCTCAGTCGTGAAGTTGCGCCTGTGTTGTTTGGCGACTCGGCCAATGTGTCACGGGTGAATAAAACCCGTTTCACCATGGTGCGCTTTGGCAATGTACTGGGGTCTTCCGGCTCGGTGATTCCGCTGTTTCACAAGCAGATCAAGGCAGGTGGCCCGCTGACTGTGACTCACCCCAAGATCACCCGCTATTTCATGACCATACCCGAGGCGGCTCAATTGGTGATACAGGCCGGCTCAATGGGGCAGGGGGGCGATGTATTTGTGCTTGATATGGGTGAGCCGGTGCGCATTGTGGAACTGGCCGAGAAAATGATCCATCTCTCTGGTTTTAGCGTTCGCTCGGATAAAAATCTGCATGGCGATATTGACATCGAGTTCACCGGCTTGCGTCCGGGGGAAAAGCTTTACGAAGAATTACTGATTGGCGATAACGTAGTCGCGACCCGGCACCCCATGATCATGTGTGCCAACGAGGACATGTTGCCCTGGGATGAGCTCAAGCAGCGACTGTCGCAGCTGCTTGATGCTGTTGATCAGGATGACTATGTGCGCGTGCGCCAGCTGTTGCGCGAAACGGTCAGTGGTTATGCGCCCGAAGGTGAAATCGTTGATTGGATTCACCAGCAACGCCGAGCTGAGCCATCCTGATTACATACCCTGCAACGCTCTGCTTTTTGACACTCGATTAGCATCGCCTAAGTTTTAAATACAGCTCAGGAAAGCTGTTTTCAACTTAACGATGTTATGGAGTGTCAATTATGCGTACTGCTTTTCTCTCGTCGATTTTCTTTGCCTTGATGGTCGGTGTTTCCAGTGTGGCCCATGCTGCACCTGCGGCCGGTGCAGTTGAACCTGTGGTTGCTGCGCCAGTAGTGCTGGATACCAAAGTGGTGACGATCAACATCAATACCGCAGATGAGGCGACCCTGCAGCGTGAGCTTTCTGGTGTAGGTGCTGTTAAAGCCAAGGCGATTGTGGCTTATCGCGAGGCCAATGGTGACTTTACTTCGGTTGATGAGTTGCTTGAGGTCAAAGGGATAGGCAAGGTTATTCTAGAGAGAAACCGCGACAAGATCGTAATCAGCTAAGCCAGGTAACTGAACGAAAAAAGCCAGTCATTGACTGGCTTTTTTGTGCCTGACTGCAAGCATTCAGGCATGTGGCGCTGATTGTTTCAATGCACTGCGCGTGACTTCGAAAATTGTCTGTTTCAGCGTGTCGCTCTCTGCGCCGCGAGCGAGAACCAGTGCGCCTACCAGTGTGGCGAAAATCACAATGCTTCTGTCTTCGGTGTCTGATCCTTGCAGGGTGGCTTGTATCTGTTTGAGCCTGGCACTGATGACATGGTCGGTGGTTGCACTTGCCTGGCCCTGTTGGGCCATTTCTGCGGACATGGTCGGTAATGGGCAGCCCTCATGAGGTGAGGTCAGATGCCATTCAGACAAGTAAGCATCAATAAAAGCGTGCAGGGGGTGCGGCTGGCTGAACAGTTCGGCACAAATGCCGTCCACCTGGCTGGCTGCATGCTGCAAGGCTTTTTCTACCAAATCGTTTTTGGATGAAAAGTGGGCATAGAAACCACCGTGAGTGAGACCCAGTGATTTCATGAGGGGTTGCAGGCCAGTTGCACCAATACCGTGTCGTCGAAAAAGCCCGGATGCTTCTTTAACGATGCGCAGATGAGTTTGGGCTTTATGATCTTGTGAGTAGCGCATGGCAGGTGTCTCTTTATGCAATGGATCATCATAGCGTCGACTTTCAAACAGATGCAGTGGGCAATTATGCAACTGTTTGTAGGTTTTTCCCTACCGATGCTCATTCCTTGGCATTCAGGCCCTGAGCGCTTGTCTGACTATCTGTCTTTAGATTCCTTGGCGTCCATTTCGGCATTGCGTTCGGCAACACGTTTACGTTGCTCATCGGTCAGTTCCACTTTATTGGCGGTTTCACGCAGCGTCATCAGGGCGCCTACGATAACACCGATGGCGACGACGAGAATTAACCAGGCATACCAAGGCATAGAGTGTTCTCCGTGTTGAATGCAGCCCAGGGCATGGTTTTGCGCTGTGTGCTGCTGTTTATTCTGTTTAGTGAGTGGGTGTTTATAGCTTTCAGTGTAGGCCGGTTATTCAGTCATGTACGCTATAACCTTGGTAAAGGCTAAAAACACGAATTTACGATCATCGGGTGCCGGTGAGCGGCTGGTTCCGCTACAATGCGCGCCGATTTCGACCAGCCTGAGTACCCGCTAATGTCCGACTGCCAGACTCCTATTATCGTCGCCCTGGATTTCCCAACGCGTGACGCCGCACTGAAACTGGCTGATCAGTTGGACCCCAAGCTGTGCCGCGTCAAAGTGGGCAAAGAGCTGTTCACCAGTTGTGCTGCGGAAATTGTCGGCACTTTGCGTGACAAGGGTTTTGAAGTGTTCCTGGACCTGAAGTTCCACGATATCCCCAATACCACGGCAATGGCGGTCAAGGCCGCAGCTGAAATGGGCGTATGGATGGTTAACGTTCACTGTTCGGGCGGTTTGCGGATGATGGCCGCTTGCCGCGAAATACTCGACAAACGCACCGGCCCGCAACCTTTGCTGATCGGCGTGACAGTATTGACCAGCATGGAGCGTGAAGACCTGGCCGGTATTGGCCTGGATATTGAGCCGCAGGAGCAGGTGTTGCGTCTGGCCGCCCTGGCCGAGAAGGCCGGTATGGACGGTCTGGTATGTTCTGCACTGGAGGCGCAAGCGCTGAAGGCCGCGCACCCGGGCCTGCAACTGGTAACCCCGGGGATTCGCCCTGCGGGCAGTGCTCAGGACGATCAGCGTCGTATCCTGACTCCTCGCCAGGCACTGGATGCCGGTTCTGATTATCTGGTGATCGGGCGTCCTATCAGCCAGGCTGCGGATCCGGCCAAGGCTCTCGCCGCTGTAGTGGCTGAGCTGGCCTGAGTCTGGATGCGGGAGCTTCTGGATTCTGTGGGAGCGGGCTTGCCCGCGATTGCCTCGCCGCGGTCTGCCTTGACAGGCCGCGGTGCCTGCATCGCGAGCAAGCCCGCTCCCACCGTTATTTGGCGTGTCAGACCTTCAACACCAGCTTGCCGTGATTTTCCCCGCTGAATAGCTTCGCCAGGCTCTCCGGGAAGCTTTCCAGGCCTTCAACAATATGCTCTTTGCTTTTCAACTGGCCCTTGAGCAGCCATCCCGCCATTTCCTGCCCGGCCGATGCATAGCGATCGGCGTAGTCCATCACCACAAAGCCTTCCATACGCGCGCGATTGACCAGCAGTGACAAGTAGTTGGCCGGACCTTTCACGGCTTCCTTGTTATTGTACTGGCTGATTGCGCCGCAGATGATGACCCGCGCCTTGAAATTCAGGCGGCTCAGTACCGCGTCGAGTATATCGCCGCCCACGTTGTCGAAAAACACATCAACGCCCTGGGGGCATTCGCGCTTGAGGCCTGCGAGTACATCCTCGCTCTTGTAGTCGATGGTGCCGTCGAAGCCGAACTCATCGACCAGCCGCGCGCATTTTTCCTGGCCGCCGGCGATGCCCACCACGCGGCAGCCCTTCAACTTGGCAATTTGCCCGGCAATGCTGCCAACAGCACCCGCTGCGCCGGAGATCACCACGGTGTCTCCTGCTTTGGGTGCGCCGACGTCCAGCAATGCGAAGTAGGCGGTCATGCCGGTCATGCCCAGTGCGGACAGATACACCGGCAGCGGTACCAATTTCGGGTCGACCTTATAGAAACCCCGCGGCTCACCGACGAAGTAATCCTGTACGCCCAGGGCACCGTTGACGTAATCCCCTACAGCAAAGCCTGGATGCGCCGAGGCTACGACCTTGCCCACACCGAGAGCGCGCATTACATCGCCCAGCGCAACCGGCGGGATATAGGACTTGCCTTCGTTCATCCAGCCGCGCATGGCCGGGTCGAGGGACAGGTATTCATTTTTGACCAAGATCTGGCCATCCTTGGGCTGTACCACGGGCACTTGCTGGAAGGTGAAGGTGTCGCGGGTTGCTGCACCGACTGGACGTTTGGCGAGCAGGAATTGGCGGTTTGTCTGGTCAGTCATTGCTATAACTCATTGGAGATTGATCTCTGTAGATAGACCTTCTCAAGCTACAGGGCAAGTGAATGCGCGCTTACGAATAGGTTTTTATCAGTGATGGTGATGGTTGTAGGCAGGCTTTTATCACTCGGATAAATAAGTAGATTGGGTGCCTGAACCTTTTGGGACACTGATGGACTCTGCTGAGGGTTACAACAATGGGCATGACGTTTACGGGGCAAGTGGCGTTGGTGACGGGCGCCGGAGCAGGTATTGGTCAGGCCACCGCCCTTGCGTTTGCCGGTGAAGGCCTGAAGGTGGTGGTGGCTGATCGGGATGTGGCTGGCGGCGAAGATACTGTGGCGCAGATAAAGGCAGCGGGTGGCAGTGCGATTTTCCTGGGCTGTGATGTGACTGTAGAGGCGCAGGTCAAGCAACTTATGGAGCAGACAATCAGCACCTACGGTCGACTGGACTATGCCTTCAACAATGCCGGGATCGAGATCGAGCAAGGGCGTCTGGCCGACGGCACCCTGGACGAGTTCGACGCGATCATGGGGGTGAACGTCAAGGGCGTGTGGCTGTGCATGAAATATCAGTTGCCATTGATGCTGGCCCAGGGAGGCGGGGCGATCGTCAATACCGCCTCGGTGGCCGGGCTGGGCGCTGCGCCGAAGATGAGCATCTACTCGGCGTCCAAGCATGCCGTGATCGGGTTGACCAAATCTGCAGCCATTGAGTATGCGAAAAAGCGCATTCGGGTCAACGCCGTGTGCCCTGCGGTGATCGATACCGCTATGTTTCGCCGCGCTTATGAGGCCGACCCGCGCAAGGCTGAATTTGCCGCCGCGATGCACCCGGTGGGGCGTATCGGCAAGGTCGAAGAAGTTGCCAGCGCCGTGCTGTATCTGTGCTGCGACGGCGCGGCCTTTACCACTGGCCATGCATTGGCAGTCGATGGCGGGGCACTGGCAATCTGATCGCTCAGCGTGATTTTACATTCAGGATCATCAGGGTCAGCACGCCCGCGACAATGCCCCAGAAAGCTGAGCCGATTGAAAACAGGGTCATACCCGATGCGGTCACCATAAAGGTGACCAGGGCAGCCTCACGCTCCCTGGCTTCGCCCATGGCAATGCTCAGGCCGTTCATGATCGAACCGAACAGTGCCAGTGCGGCAATTGACAGCACCAGTTCCTTGGGCAATGAGGCGAACAGGGCGGCCAGGGTGGCACCGAATATGCCGGCGATACCATAGAAAATCCCGCACCACACGGCTGCGGTATAGCGTTTTTTCGGGTCTTCGTGGGCATGGGGGCCGGTGCAGATAGCGGCACTTATCGCCGCCAGGTTGATGCCGTGGGAGCCGAATGGGGCGAGCAGCAAGGACGCTACCCCGGTAGTGGTGATCAGCGGCGAGGCGGGCACGTCATAGCCATCGGCCCGCAGTACGGCAATGCCCGGCATGTTTTGCGAGGTCATGGCCACTACAAACAGGGGAATGCCGATGCTGATGGTTGCCGCCAGCGAGAATGAGGGTGTGGTCCACACCGGGACGGCCACTTCCAGGGAAAAACCGCTGAAGTCCAGCAGCCCGAGCATACCCGAGAGCAGGGTGCCGATCAGCAGTGCCGCCAGCACGGCGTAGCGCGGCGACAGGCGCTTGACGATCAGGTAGGTAAAAAACATACCTATTACCAGGCCGGTGCGGTGTTGCGCGGCGACGAAGATTTCGCTGCCGATCTTGAACAGGATGCCCGCCAGCAATGCGGCAGCCAGGGATGAGGGTATGCGCTTGACCAGGCGCTCAAAACTGCCGGTGATGCCACAGATGATCACCAGTACCGCGCAGGTGATATAGGCCCCGATGGCTTCCCCGTAACTGACGCCACCCAGGCTGGTGATCAGCAGGGCCGCGCCCGGGGTGGACCAGGCGATGGTGATCGGTGTGCGATAACGCAAAGACAAGCCTATGCTGCAAACAGCCATGCCGATCGACAGTGCCCAGATCCATGATGAAATCTGCCCGCTGGTAAGTCCCGCTGCCTGACCCGCCTGGAACATCAGGACCAGGGAGCTGGTGTAGCCGGTCATCATGGCGATAAAGCCTGCGACCACTGCCGAGGGCGAGGTGTCTGCCAGTGGATGCAAGCGCGGCTGCGGGGTGTCGGTCATGGAACGGTCTTCCTTGTGTGCTATAGGAGTTCGGGCAGGCGACAAGCCTAAACGTAAAGGTTGTATTCAGTTGCGATACAGCAGGGTTCGTAAACGACCGTACAGTCGTACTGGCACTCTGCTTTGTGTACAATGCGCCCTGTTTTTTGCATTAATTTCTGGTCGGTGACACCCGTTTACGTACTAACGTAACCCCTATTCGCCGCCGCTTCCCACACGAGTGCCCATGAACGAACAGTTGCAGCCTCTCAAGAAACAACCCCGCGCTGGCAAGGCCGGCCGCAGTGGAACCCAGGACGATATCGTCTACGCGCATATTTTCGAGGCGATCCTTGAACAGCGTCTGGCGCCTGGCACCAAGTTGAGTGAAGAGGCTCTGGGCGAAATCTTTGGCGTGAGCCGCACCATTATTCGTCGCGCCTTGTCGCGTCTGGCCCATGAAGGGGTTGTGCTGCTGCGGCCCAATCGCGGCGCAGTGGTGGCGAGTCCGAGTGTTGAAGAAGCGCGCCAGGTGTTTCTGGCCCGGCGCCTGGTTGAAAAGGCCATTACCGAGCTGGCGGTGGTGCATGCCACGGCTGACGATCTGGCGCAGCTGCGCAAGATGGTGCAGGACGAGCGCGACAGTTTTTCGCGGGGCGATCGGGGTGCGGGTATTCGCCTGTCGGGCGAGTTCCACCTGAAGTTGGCCGAAGCGGCGAAGAATGCGCCGCTGATCAGCTTTCAGCGCAGTCTGGTGTCGCAAACGTCGTTGATCATTGCCCAGTACGAGAGCGGTACCCGTTCCCACTGTTCTTATGACGAACATATGCAATTGATTGATGCCATTGAAGCCCGTGATGCAGACCAGGCCGTGCACCTGATGATGCACCATATGGATCACATCGACAGCAAGCTCAACCTTGACGAAGAAAGCGCCTCGGATGACTTGCACGCGGTGTTTTCGCACTTGCTGCAAACCAAGGGTAAAAGCCCGCGGCCTGCTGCCAAGATTTAAGCCTCGGCAGCTCTTGTGGGAGCGGGCTTGCCCGCGATGCAGGCGACGCGGTGCTTCAGTTAAACCGCGCCGATACCCTCGCGAGCAAGCCCGCTCCCACAAGGGAAATTATCAGCGCTGATGCACCAGATTGCCCGCCGCATAGGTTTGCTGCACGGTGCGGTCGTCGCCCAGGGTCATCAATACAAACAGCGTTTCGGCGATGTTTTTTGACTGCTTGAGGCGATAGCTCATCAGTGGCGTAGCGTTGTAGTCCAGTACCAGGAAGTCCGCGTCGCTGCCCGGTTGCAGATTGCCGATCTTGTCTTCCAGGCGCAGTGCCCGCGCCCCGCCCAACGTAGCCAGATACAACGACTTGAACGGATTGAGGCGTGCACCCTGCAGTTGCATGACCTTGTAGGCTTCGTTCAGGGTGTTGAGCAGCGAGAAGCTGGTGCCCGCGCCGACATCCGTGCCCAGGCCCACATTGAGTTTGTGTTTCTCGGCCATCGGCAGGTTGAACAGGCCGCTGCCCAGGAATAGGTTGGAAGTCGGGCAGAACGCTACTGCCGAACCGGTCTCGGCCAGCCGTGCACATTCCTCGTCACACAGATGCACACCGTGGGCAAACACCGAGCGTTCGCCGAGCAACTGGTAGTGGTCGTACACATCCAGATAGCCTTTGCGCTCCGGGAACAGTGACTTCACCCACTCGATTTCCTGAAGGTTCTCGCTGATATGGGTGTGCAGATACACATCCGGGTATTCACCCAGCAACTTGCCTGCCAGGGTCAGTTGTTCCGGGGTGCTGGTCGGCGCGAAGCGCGGGGTGACGGCGTAATGCAGGCGGCCTTTGCCGTGCCAGCGTTCGATCAGCTTCTTGCTTTCGCTATAGCCGGTTTCGGCTGTGTCGGTCAGATAATCCGGGGCGTTGCGGTCCATCATCACCTTGCCGGCAATCAGGCGCAGGTCCAGACGCTGTGCAGCCTCGAACAAGGCGTCCACTGACTGCGGGTGTACGCTGCCAAATACCAGAGCCGTGGTGGTGCCGTTGCGCAGCAGTTCCTGAAGGAACACCTCAGCCACTTCGTCAGCATGGGCCTTGTCGGCGAACTGGTTTTCGCATGGGAAGGTATAGGTGTTGAGCCAGTCGAGCAGTTGCTCGCCGTAGGCGCCAATCATTCCGGTTTGCGGGAAATGGATATGGGTATCGATAAAGCCTGGGGTGATCAGTGCGTCTTTGTATTCGGTCACTGCAACACCGGCGGCCAGTGTGCCAAGCAGTTCGCTGGCCGGGCCAACGGCTTTGATCCGGCCGTTGTCGACTACCAGCAAGCCGTCTTCGAAATACTCATAGGAGGCCTCGATCCCGACTTCGGCAGGGTCGGCGATGCTGTGCAAAATGGCGGCGCGATAGGCTTTACAGGTCATGATAATTCTCAATGTGTGGCATGGCTGCGTCGTGAAGACGGCAGCAATTGTTTAATGGATTCCGTTGACGCGCTGTCGGCGGTCGCAGTGTGCTGGCCGAAATGGGTGTTGTAGGTGGCGATGATTTCGCCGGCGATGGAAATCGCGATTTCAACAGGCAGTTTGCCTTTGACTTCGCTCAGGCCCATCGGGCAGCGCATGCGCTGCAAATGTGAGGCAGCGATACCTCGCTCACGCAGGCGATGTTCGAACTTCACGCGTTTGGTTTTGGAACCAATCAAGCCGAAGTAGGTAAAGTCGTTGCGTTTGAGCAGAGCAGTGCTGAGTTCCAGGTCCAGGGCGTGATTATGCGTCATGACGATGCAGTAGCAACCCGTTGGCAGTGCATCGACCTCGTCAACCGGCTCATCGGTCAGGATTTTTTCCACGCCCGGGGGGATGACTGACGGGAATTCCTGTTCCCGTGAGTCGATCCAGCGCACCCGGCACGGCAGACTGGCGAGCAGGGGTACCAGGGCCCGGGCCACATGGCCGGCGCCAAACACTGCAATCTGTGCCTGCACCTTGCCCATGGGTTCGAACAGCAGCACGGCCACCCCTCCGCAACACTGGCCAAGGCTGGCGCCGAGGCTGAAACGTTGTAGGTGGGTATCGTGCTTGCCGCTGCTGAGCATCTGGCGGGCAATTTCCATCGCCTTGTACTCCAGATGACCGCCGCCAATGGTGTCGAAGATTTTATCAGCGCAAATGACCATCTTCGAACCGGCATTACGCGGGGTAGAGCCCTGCTCTTCGATGATGGTTACCAGCACACAAGGTTCGCCTTGCTGCTGCAGCTCGGCCAGGGCGCTGATCCAGTTATTCATGCTGATCTCCCGACAGGCTTTTGCGCATTTGCTCACAACCCCACAGCACCCGCTCCGGGGTGGCCGGGGCGTCAATCGCAGGTTGCACGCGATAGTCGGCCAGGCTTGCTACCGCGTCCTTGATCGCGCACCAGGCCGCGATGCCGAGCATGAATGGCGGCTCACCGACGGCCTTGGAGTGGAACACGGTGTCTTCGGGGTTCTTGCGGTTTTCCACCAGGGTTACGCGCAGGTCCAGCGGCATGTCTGCCACCGCGGGGATCTTGTAGCTGGCCGGGCCGTTGGTCATCAGCTTGCCCTTGGCATTCCACACCAGCTCCTCCATGGTCAGCCAGCCCGCGCCCTGGATATAGCCGCCTTCGACCTGGCCGATGTCGATGGCCGGGTTCAGCGAGGCGCCGACATCATGCAAGATATCGGTACGCAACATTTTGTATTCGCCGGTCAGGGTGTCGACTATGACTTCAGCGCAGGCTGCGCCAAAAGCAAAGTAGTAAAACGGACGACCGCGAGCCTGGTTGCGGTCATAAAAAATCTTCGGGGTTTTGTAGTATCCGGTGCTCGAGAGCGACACCTGGCCGAAGTAGGCCTGCTGGATCAGGCTTTCAAAACTGATGATCTGCTCGCCAATACGCACCTGGCCGTTGTGGAAGATCACCGCCTGTTCGTCGACCTGATACTTGCCTGCTGCAAACTCAATCAGCCGCTGCTTGATGGTTTCGGCTGCGTTTTGGGCGGCCTTGCCATTCAGGTCGGCGCCGCTGGATGCTGCTGTAGGTGAGGTGTTGGGGACTTTGTCGGTGTTGGTTGCGGTAATCTGGATACGGCTGATATCCACCTGGAACACCTCGGCCACCACTTGCGCAACTTTGATATTCAAGCCCTGGCCCATCTCGGTGCCACCGTGGTTGAGATGGATGCTGCCGTCGGTATAGATGTGGATCAGCGCACCGGCCTGGTTGAGGAAGCTGGCGGTAAAGGAAATACCGAACTTGACCGGGGTCAGCGCCAGGCCTTTTTTCAGGATCGGGCTGGCGGCATTGAACGCCTTGATCGCCTCCCGCCGCCCGGCGTAGTCGCTGCTGGCCTCGAGCTCGGCGGTCATTTCTTGCAGCAGGTTGTGTTCCACGGTCTGGTAGTAGTGGGTCACGTTGCGTTCGGTTTTGCCGTAGTAATTGGCCTTGCGTACGGCCAGCGGGTCGAGGCCCAGATGGCGGGCGATACGGTCCATGACCTCTTCGATGGCGACCATGCCTTGGGGGCCGCCAAAACCGCGATAGGCGGTGTTTGAAGCCGTGTTGGTTTTGCAGCGATAGCCATTGATCGTCGCATCGCCCAGATAATAGGCGTTGTCGGCGTGGAACATGGCGCGGTCGACAATGGAGTTGGACAAGTCCGGGGAACAGCCGCAGTTGCCCGCCAGGTCCAGCACGATGCCATGCAAGCGGCCGCTGGCGTCGAAACCGACGTCATATTCGATATAAAACGGGTGGCGCTTGCCGGTCATCAGCATGTCTTCGACCCGCGGCAGGCGCATCTTGGTCGGTTGCCCGGTGAGGCGTGCCACCACGGCGCACAGGCAAGCGGGGCTTGCGGCCTGGGTCTCCTTGCCGCCAAAACCGCCGCCCATGCGGCGCATGTCGACGACGATCTTGTTCATTGAAACATCAAGCACTTCTGCCACCAGCTTCTGCACTTCGGTGGGGTTCTGGGTGGAGCAGTACACGATCATCCCGCCGTCTTCGGTAGGCATGACTGATGAAATCTGGGTTTCGAGGTAGAAATGCTCCTGCCCGCCGATATGCAGGCTGCCCTGCAGGCGATGTTCGGCCCCGGTCAGCGCGCCGGCAGAGTCGCCGCGCTGATGGGTGTGGGTGTCGAGCACAAAGTGCTTCTGGCGCAGGGCCTGCACCACATCCAGCACCGGCTCCAGATCTTCGTATTCGATAATGGCGGCCATTGCCGCCTTGCGCGCCGTGTCCAGATCGCATGCCGCCACGGCCAGGACGGGCTGGCCGACAAACTCCACCTTGTCGATGGCCAGCAGTGGATCCCCGGGCAGCAGCGGGCCAATATCTTTCAGGCCGGGGATATCTTCGTGGGTGATCACCAGGCGCACGCCTGCGAAGGCGTAGCAGGGCGTGGTGTCGACACGCAGGATTCTGGCGTGGGCGCGGTCGGACAGGCGTGCAAAAAGGTGCAACTGGTTGGGGAATTCCAAGCGGTCATCGATGTACTGCGCTTCGCCGCTGACATGTTTTTCGGCGCTGTCATGCTTGACGCTGCGGCCTACGCCGGTTTTCAAATCCTGCTGGAAGAGGGCGGCCAGCTCGGCCTGGGTTGGGGCAACCTTGTGATGGTTAGACATAAGCTGTTACCCGCGTCTCGAGATGTGGCGTTTGCAGTTCGATGAAGTATTTGCGCAGCAGGTTTTGTGCACTCAGCAGGCGGTATTCCTTGCTGGCGCGAAAGTCCGAGAGCGGGGTGAAGTCGGTAGCCAATGCCGTGCAGGCACGCTCAATGCTGGCGCTGTTCCAGTCAGCGCCTAGCAGTGCGGCTTCGCAGGCGGCGGCGCGTTTGGCGATAGCTGCCATGCCGCCGAATGCCACGCGGGCACCGGTCACCACGCCGTTGTCGACTTGCAGGTTGAACGCTGCGCACACGGCGCTGATATCGTCATCCAGGCGCTTGGAGATTTTATAGGCGCGAAATGCATGTCTGGGGTCGGCGCGGGGGATGATGATTTTTTCGATAAACTCGCCTTCCTGGCGTGCGGTCACCCGGTAGTCGATAAAGTAATCCTCGATCGCCAGGGTGCGCAGGGTTTGACCTTTACGCAGTACCAGCTTCGCGCCGAGGGCGATCAGCAGCGGTGGCGAGTCGCCAATTGGCGACGCATTGCCGATATTCCCGCCCAAGGTCCCCTGATTGCGGATTTGCAGGGAGGCGAAGCGTTGCAGCAGTTCGCCGAAGTCCGGGTACTCGGCACTGAGTGTGTTGTAGGCGTCAGTCAGGGAAACGGCGGCACCGATTTCAAGGCGATCGGCAAAGTGCTCGACGAGCTTCATCTCGGCGACATTGCCGACGTAGATCATGACTGGCAGTGGGCGATGAAACTGCGTGACCTCCAGCGCCAGGTCGGTGCCACCGGCCAGCAGCCGGGCCTGGGGTTGGGATTCGTAGAGCGCGGCCAGGTCGCTGATGGTCATGGGCAAAAGGCAGCGCTTGTCGCCGCTGTTCAGCTCGCCGGTTTGGGTCGGGGTGATGGTCTTCAGCAGGGCGATGGTGGCGCTCTGGCCTGTATCGAACTGATCCTGTTGCTGCCCGCTGCAGGCCTGTTCGGCAGCCGCCAGAATAGGCCGGTAGCCGGTGCAGCGACAGAGGTTGCCCGCCAGGGCTTCGTGGGCCTGATGGCCATCAGGCTGGCCTGTGCTGTTTTTTTGCAGGGCGAACAGCGACATCACAAATCCCGGTGTGCAGAACCCGCACTGTGAGCCGTGGCAGTCGACCATCGCCTGCTGCACGCTGTGCAACTGGCCCTGATGCTTGAGGTCTTCAACACTGATCAGTTGCTTGCCGTGCAAGGCCGAGACAAAGGTCAGGCACGAGTTGAGGCTGCGATAGCGCAACCGTTCCAGGCCTTGAGCGTCGGTGTGAAGTTCGCCGACCACAACGGTGCAGGCACCACAGTCACCGCTGGCGCAACCTTCTTTGGTGCCAGGCTTGTGCAGGTGTTCACGCAGGTAATTGAGTACGGTCAAATTCGGGTCCAGCGTGTGCTCGGTGCGCAGCGTCTGGTTGAGTAGGAACTGGATCACGGAAGGCCTCGCATAATCATTATTGTTGTAACGCGGGATGCACTGAATTTAGCTAAAGCTGACTTGCGGGTCAAGAAATAGTGGTCAGTGATCCCTGTGATTGATATCCGGGGGATTTATTTGCGGGTTTCGTGCCATATTCAGCCCCCGAGGCTCTGCGCGAGGGCATATCAAGTGCGTTACACTGCGCCGCCTGCACTGATCAAAGATTTTGAAGGTAAAACATGACGTTCAAGGCGCCGGACAGCCTCGCCGAGCAAATCGCTCACCACCTCGCCGAACGCATCATTCGCGGCGAGTTAAAGCCTGGGGAACGCATTCAGGAACAGAAAGTGACGCTGGCACTCAATGTCAGTCGTGGCTCTGTGCGCGAAGCCTTGTTGATCCTTGAGCGGCGACATCTGATCGCCATCCTGCCGCGTCGTGGCGCCCATGTGACCGAGCTCACGGCGCACAAGGTGCAGAGCCTGTGCACGCTGATGAGCGAGATGTACATCCTGCTCGGCAATGCCGTTGCCCAGCGTTGGGCAGTGCCGGCCGACCTGGGGCCGTTTTTGCAGATCCAGCAGCGCCTGGCCGCCAGCTACGAGCGCCAGGACATCAGTACCTTCGTTGAAGACAGCTTCAATGTGATGCGTGCGGCGTACCCGTTTGCCGACAACCCGTATTTGCAGGAAACCGTCGAGAACCTGCACCCGGCCATGAGCCGTGCCTATTATCTGGCACTGGACCAGCGCAAGGCGGAAATGAGCGAGTTCCTGGCGTTGTTTGCGCAATTGCTCGAAGCCGTGCTGGCGCGCGACCTGGCGCAGATTCGCGTGGTATTGAGCAGCTATGCCCAGCGCAGTTGTGCCCTGGTGCTGTCTGCCTTGACGGTTGCCTGAGCGTGCGCCTGACGTGCATCAAGCTGGCCGGCTTCAAGTCTTTCGTTGACCCGACAACCGTTACCTTCCCGAGCAATATGGCGGCGGTGGTAGGCCCTAACGGTTGCGGAAAGTCCAATATCATCGATGCCGTGCGCTGGGTAATGGGCGAAAGCTCGGCCAAAAACCTGCGCGGCGAGTCGATGACCGACGTCATCTTCAACGGTTCTACCACGCGCAAACCGGTGAGTCAGGCCAGTATCGAGCTGGTGTTCGACAACTCCGACGGCACCCTGTTGGGCGAGTATGCGGCCTACGCCGAGATCTCCATTCGCCGCAAGGTGACCCGCGACAGCCAAACCACTTACTACCTCAATGGCACCAAATGCCGTCGACGTGACATTACCGATATCTTCCTCGGCACGGGCCTGGGGCCGCGCAGCTATTCGATCATCGAGCAGGGCATGATCTCCAAGCTGATCGAGTCCAAGCCCGAAGACCTGCGCAACTTTATCGAAGAAGCGGCGGGCATCTCCAAGTACAAGGAGCGCCGCCGCGAGACTGAAAACCGTATTCGCCGCACCCACGAAAACCTTGCCCGTCTGACTGACCTGCGCGACGAGCTGGGTCGTCAGCTGGAGCGTTTGCACCGTCAGGCCCAGGCCGCCGAGAAGTACCAGGAATACAAGGCCGAGGAGCGTCAGCTCAAGGCCCAGCTGTCGGCCCTGCGCTGGCAGGACCTGAATGAGCAGGTGGGGCAGCGCGAAGCGATCATCGGCACTCAGGAAGTCAGCTTCGAAGCCCTGGTGGCCGAGCAGCGCAATGCCGATGCCAGCATCGAACGCCTGCGTGACGGGCACCATGATCTGTCAGAGCGCTTCAATCTGGTGCAAGGACGCTTCTATTCGGTGGGGGGCGATATTGCCCGCGTCGAGCAGAGCATTCAGCATGGCCAGCAACGTTTGCGCCAGTTGCAGGATGATTTGCGCGAAGCCGAACGCTCGCGCCTGGAGACCGAGTCTCACCTGGGGCATGACCGCACCATGCTGGCGACCTTGGGCGAAGAGCTGCACATGCTCGAGCCCGAGCAGGAACTCACCAGCGCCGCCGCAGAAGAAGCCGCTGCCACGCTGGAGGTGGCCGAGCAGACCATGCACGACTGGCAAGAGCAGTGGGACAGCTTCAACCTGCGCTCGGCGGAACCCCAGCGCCAGTCCGAAGTGCTGCAAGCGCGCATCCAGCAACTGGAAACCAGCATGGAGCGCGTGGCGGAACGTCAGCGCCGTCTGGTCGAAGAGCGCGCCTTGCTGGCGGCCGACCCTGAAGACGCGGCCATTCTTGAACTTTCTGAGCAACTGGCTACCAGCGAGCTGACTCAGGAAGAGCTGCAAGCCAATGAAGAGCAATTGGCGCAGCGGCTCGAGCAGGTGCGTCAGGACTTGCACCAGGCCACGCACAATCAGCAGCAGGCCCAAGGTGATTTGCAGCGGCTCAACGGTCGTCTGGCTTCACTTGAGGCCCTGCAGCAGGCGGCACTGGACCCGGGCAGCGGGACCAGTGAGTGGTTGCGCGAGCAGCAACTGGCCGAGCGGCCGCGACTGGCCGAGGGCCTGCGCGTTGAAGCTGGCTGGGAACTGGCTGTCGAGGCCGTGCTGGGTGCGGATCTGCAGGCCGTGCTGGTCGACGATTTTGCCCGGCTGGATCTGGCAGGCTTTGCCCAGGGTGATTTGCGCCTGGTCAGTGGTGCAGGGCAGGCGCCTTGTTTGCCGGGCAGCCTGCTGGACAAGGTTGAGGCCGATTTTGATCTGGCGCCGTGGTTGGCCCAGGTCAAGCCGGTGGAGTCTCTGGAACAGGCGTTGGCCATGCGCGGTCAATTGGCCGATGGCCAGAGCCTGATCAGCCGTGATGGCTATTGGGTCGGGCGCAATTTCCTGCGGGTGCGCCGTGCCAGTGAAGCCGAAAGTGGCGTATTGGCCCGGGGTCAGGAAATCCAGCGCCTGGGGCTTGAGCGCGAAGAGCGCGAAACCACGTTGGCCGCCCTGGAAGAGCAACTGCAAAGCCTGCGTGAGCAACAACGTGTGCAGGAAGATTCCCGTGAGCAGCTTCGTCGTCGTTTGCAGGACGAAGCGCGCCAGCAGGGTGAGATCAAGGCCAAACTCTCTGCCAGCAAGGCCAAGGTCGAGCAATTGACCCTGCGCCGCCGTCGCCTGGACGAAGAGCTGGCCGAGTTGGCTGAGCAGCGCGCCCTTGAGCACGAGCAGGTGGGCGAAGCGCGCCTGCTGTTGCAGGAAGCTCTCGATGCAATGGCTACCGACACCGAACAGCGCGAGCTGTTGCTGGCACGGCGTGACAGCCTGCGCGAGCAACTCGACCGGGTGCGTCAGGATGCCCGCCAGCACAAGGATCACGCACACCAGTTGGCGGTTCGACTGGGTTCGCTCAAGGCGCAGCACGATTCCACCCGCCAGGCCCTTGAACGTCTTGAAATGCAGTCCGAGCGTCTGGCTGAAAAACGCGAGCAGCTCAACCTCAATCTGGAGGAGGGTGAAGCCCCTCTGGAAGAGCTGCGCCTGAAGCTTGAAGAGTTGCTCGACAAGCGCCTGAGCGTGGACGAAGAACTCAAGATTGCCCAGACCGCCCTCGAAGACGCCGACCGCGAATTGCGCGACGCCGAAAAACGCCGCAACCAGGCTGAGCAACAGTCGCAGCTGATTCGCGGCCAACTCGAGCAGCAGCGCATGGAATGGCAGGCCCTGACCGTGCGCCGTACGGCATTACAGGATCAATTGCTGGCAGACGGCTATGACCTCCACGGGGTGCTCGCCACTCTCGATGCCGAGGTCAGCGAACAGCAGGCCGAAGAAGAACTGGAGCGTATTGCTGCACGTATTCAGCGCCTGGGTGCGATCAACCTCGCGGCTATCGATGAGTACCAGCAGCAATCGGAGCGCAAGCGTTATCTCGATGCCCAGGATGCCGATCTGGTCGAAGCACTCGATACCCTCGAAAACGTCATCCGCAAGATCGACAAAGAGACCCGTAGTCGCTTCAAAGACACCTTTGATCAGATAAATGGTGGATTACAGGCACTTTTTCCAAAAGTTTTCGGTGGCGGCAGCGCTTATTTGGAACTGACGGGCGAAGATTTACTCGATACAGGGGTAACAATCATGGCGCGCCCGCCGGGCAAGAAGAACAGCACGATCCATTTGCTGTCCGGTGGCGAGAAAGCCTTGACGGCTCTGGCGCTGGTTTTTGCCATTTTCAAGCTCAACCCGGCGCCGTTTTGCATGCTCGACGAAGTCGATGCGCCGCTTGATGACGCTAACGTAGGCCGCTATGCACGGTTGGTGAAAGAGATGTCGCAGACGGTGCAATTTATCTATATCACCCACAACAAGATCGCCATGGAGATGGCTGACCAGTTGATGGGCGTGACGATGCATGAACCTGGTTGTTCACGTCTGGTAGCGGTTGATGTTGAGGAGGCAATGGCAATGGTCGATGCTTGAGCTATAAGCATGTAGGACGATTTTTTTCTTCTTGTAAGAAAAATTTCAAGCATTTGACCGATATGGCGTGTAGGTCGAAGGCAACATGGGCCTAGCTCAATGCGACAGACGGTGTAAAGTTATCTTTGGTCGTGTTAATTTAACGTCTAATTTTTTTGTACGTGGGTAAAACGCCATTCAGAACATAGAGTTGGCGCCACGTTTTAAAGGGCTTTAGGCTCTTCTTCATAGAATCATTTTTTAGGGGCAAGGGATTACATGGAAATCGGTCTGCGCGAATGGCTGATAGTCATCGGCATAGTGGTAATCGCCGGTATTCTTTTTGATGGCTGGCGCCGCATGCGTGGTGGCAAAGGCAAGCTCAAGTTTCGACTTGATCGCAGTTTTTCCAACGCCCCTGACGACGAGCACAGCCCTGAGTTGCTGGGCCCGGCACGGGTTCTGGATACGCCAACCCATAAAGAACCGCAGCTTGATGAGCACGATTTGCCATCGGTGAGCATGCCTGCGCGGGACAAAGGCGCCAAGCGCGGCAAGCGTGGCGGTGAGCCGAGCCAGGGTGACCTGAACCTTGACCTTGAGCTGGATGAAGGCCCGAGCATCAGCGCCCGTGATGATGATTATGCAGCGCCGGTCAAGCCTGCGCGTGGCCGTGCCAAGCCGAGCGTAGCGGAAGTTGAAGTCAAGGAGCCTGCTGCTGCGCAGCAAGCGGCCGAAGAAGTGCTGGTGATCAGCGTGATCAGCCGTGACCCGGCAGGTTTCAAAGGCCCGGCACTGTTGCAGAATATTCTTGAAAGCGGTTTGCGGTTCGGCGAGATGGATATTTTCCACCGTCACGAAAGCATGGCCGGTAATGGCGAAGTCCTGTTCTCCATGGCGAACGCGGTCAAGCCTGGCGTGTTTGATCTGGATGATATCGACCTGTTCAGCACTCCGGCGGTCAGCTTCTTCCTCGGTTTGCCGGGCCCGCGCCATCCCAAGCAGGCTTTTGATGTGATGGTTGCCGCTGCACGCAAGCTGTCCCAGGAGCTCAATGGTGAGCTCAAGGACGATCAGCGCAGTGTTCTGACGGCCCAGACCATCGAGCATTATCGCCAGCGCATCGTTGAATTCGAGCGCCGTGCCCTGACTCAAAAACGCTGAACATGTGGGGGCCGGCTTGCCTGCGCCCCCCACATGCAGCATGAATACTACAAGGAGCAGCCTCGGCTGCTCTTTTGCTTTGTGAGAGAACACCCCCATGACCGCCGCCAATACCCGCATTCTAGAGCTGCGCGCTGAACTGGATCAGCATAACTACCGCTACCAT
>Ga0256410_1000540_pt1 | contig 35699 bp, 29 predicted proteins | sample PhyWR1_FD_185983 | JGI IMG/M metagenome (GOLD analysis project Ga0256410, IMG submission 185983) | Leaf surface microbial communities from wheat plants in UC Gill Tract Community Farm, Albany, California, United States - DLSL W.R1 | ecosystem: Host-associated > Plants > Phyllosphere >... | reverse complement strand
ACCGAACAGACTCTAATTAAGCGGTGGAAAAACTGTAGAAAAAACAATAAGAGAACTAAAGAAAAACAATTAATTTTATAATTATTAACCCTCCCAAAAAACTGTAAGGTAAAACCCGTATTAGACCTAGTGACAAGCTATTTCAGGACAAGACAGTCGTCAGTATGGATCACGTTGTCGAAAGTATTGTAGACTTCTCGAAAAAATTACCAAATCCTTATTTGGATGAGCAACCTGACGATTGGGATAACCTATTTTAATCATATGTCTCTCAATAATCCACAACAGGAAGCTAATAATGTTCCTCAAGATACTTCTTATTCAATTGAGGATGTTTTATTATCTTTAAATACCTGATCAGGACAATCAGGCGTTAGTTTACAGTGTGCTACTAATGTGCTACTATAAATAAATGAATCTTTTTAAAATATTGAAAAACAACATCTTATGAGGTTGGATCATTAGACTAAAAATCCATGTGTTGTGATTTTCGGCTGTGTAACAATTTATATCTAATTTATTATCATCCACAATTTTGAATAAATATCTAGTTTCGTATATTAGTATAACAAACAAAAACCGTAACAAATACGTAACAAGGATTTTTGATGTCATTGTAAGTATTTGATAAACATATTTTTAGAGATTGGGAGCTTCAGCCTGTTAATCAGAGGGTCGCTGGTTCGAGCCCAGCAGAGGGAGCCAAATCAAAAGCCTTACAGAAATGTAAGGCTTTTTTGGTTTAGGCCAATTTCTAATCTCGCAATCCCCACTCATGGATATGATAATTGCTCCTGTATAGTATCGCTGATATGCTTGCTGTATACCATCAAGTAGAATGGTGTTTACGTAATGCGGATCTCACCCGGATATGACTGGAATCTAACAGGCAAATTACAGCCATTTGCCCCTGTTAAGTCCCTGTTATCCCCCTGTTATGTCCCTGTTGGTTCCCTGTTACGAAAGAACCGGTTCCGAAGCAGTGATATACCTGTCCGGAACCGGTTCGCAAGATGAAAATATTCGTCAGTTTATAGGGTGGCAATATCGATTACAAAGCGATAACGCACGTCGCCTTTTTCCATGCGCTCATACGCATTCTTGATATCCTTAATGTCGATCATCTCGATGTCTGATACAATACCATGTTCTGCGCAGAAATCTAACATTTCCTGAGTTTCAGCAATGCCCCCTATGCCTGAACCTGCAAGGCTTTTACGACCTCCAAGGAGGCTAAATGCGGCCACTTCTGCAGGCTTTGGTGGTACACCTACACAGATCATTGTTCCGTTCGTTCTCAGCAAGGATAAATACATATTGAAATCGTGTTCGGCAGATACGGTATCCAGTATAAAATCAAAAGAACCACGGGCTGCTTTCACCTGGGCCTCGTCTGTGGTGACTACAAAATGATGGGCTCCCAGTTTCTTTGCATCTTCCTCTTTTTTAGGTGAAGTACTGAGTACGGTCACCTCAGCGCCAAACGCTACGCCAAATTTCACGGCCATATGGCCCAGTCCACCTAGTCCTAGTACTGCCAGTTTATGACCTTTTCCTACTTTCCAGTGCCTCAATGGTGAATAGGTAGTAATGCCGGCACACAATAGCGGTGCCACAGCCGCAAGGTCCAGCTTATCTGAAATTTGCAATACAAATTCTTCCCTTACCACAATGGTGTTGCTGTAACCACCATAGGTGGGAGAAGAGCCGTCACGTTCCATACCATTGTAGGTTTGGGTATTTCCTTCCAGACAGTATTGTTCCAGGTCCTGTTTGCAGTTCTCGCAAGTCTGACAAGAATCAACCATACAACCTGTTCCGGCAAGGTCACCTACTTTGAATTTGGTCACATGGTCGCCTACTTTTACTACGCGGCCTACGATTTCATGGCCGGGTACCATTGGGAATATGCCTGGAAACCAGTCGTTCTTGATCTGGTGCAGGTCCGAGTGACATACACCACAGTATAAGATGTCGAACTGTACATCATGCGGTCCTACTTCACGTCTCTGGAAATCCCAAGGGGCCAAATCGCTGACTTCATTTTGTGCAGCGTATCCTTTTGCTGATATCATAATTTTGTTTTTTTAAAATAATTCAATTTCTAAGGCGCGCAAGTATCAGGCCGCAACCCTTTGAAGAATAACCTTGCAGGGCTTTTCTGATGTTACCATGACATGATGTTTGCTGTGCAGGGGAATTTGAAGATAGTCCCCTGGATTCAGATGATAGACCTGGTCTTCGATATAAATGCTGCAGGTACCTTCCAGAATCAAAAAACGTTCATATTCCTGGTCATGTACCTCCTGTGGAGCCATTGCTTTGATCCATACAATGGCTGTAATGGCTTCGGGGGTGTAACTGAGGATCCTGGCATGAACATCTTCAAAATCCGCTGGCAATACCATGTCTGGCCGCTCCAGCCATTGCTGGTAATCTTTTGCGGAAGCATGTTCGTCTAAAAGCGGCGCAAGAGAAACGGGTTCGCCGGCTTTTAATCTTGTCGTGTAATCTATGGTAGCTAATAGAAAAGGTTTGATGATCGGATCTGGCTGAATCGCATGATTGAGGGCGTATTTTTCTAAAGCAATGCCGATTTCATTGATTTCCTGCTGGATTTCCGGATGGAGTGCCGACATTTTTTCGATATAAAGATTTTCCTCCGCATTAGTTTCACCTAAAACGTATAAATCCAGTAATCCCGAATCAATCAGTTCCTGCCAGTCTTCCATGATGTTGTTGAGATGATTGTCTGATGTTTCCCGTTAATATGGAATGGCCAGTGCTATGCAGATGGCCATTCCGTACAATCAAAAATAAGCATTTTAATAATGGGTTTTTGATTTATTTTTTTGAGCTGGCTACCACCACGATTCCGCCCAGAACGAGTAATCCTCCTAGATAGGGCGGCCAGTTTACACTTTTTTCCCGGTCGGCAGAAACCTGTATGGGGCCGGCATCTATAATTTTTTCTTTTTTTGTATAGGTAAAGCCCGTCCAAATGAGCATCACTGCACCGAGTACAATGAGTACAATTCCAATAGATCTGTTCATAACTAAGTATTTCTTTAGATAACTACCAGAATGCCAAATTTGTTTATTCAGCCGGGTTTAAAATTCAAGACGGTAATTGATGGTCGGAATGATGCCAATCCATTTGATCGGTTCTATCACGCGTTTACTTGCATTGTAATGGGTCCCTATGGTATTTTCCCTGTTCATCACATTTTGTATGTCCAGAATGATCAGATGGCTCACCTTTTTGCTATTGATGCGGTAGCTGGAAGAAAAATCGATCCGGAAATAGGGATCTGCAGTCAGTGTATTTACCCTGTTTTCATCGATGACTTCCTCATCAAGTCTGAAAGATTCCTCTACGAGTACAGGCGAATATTTTCTTCCCCCGGCATAGATAAACTTCGAATTCAGACCAAACAGATTGCTTTTTCCGCTCTTCCATTCTTTTCCGAGTACAAGATTGGCAGAATACCTGGTGTTGAATGAAGTATTGAATTCTTTGCCACCCAGGGCCTTGAATTTGGAGTCGAACAGGGAAGTGCTGAACAGGTAGTAATAGCCTTTGCTCAGGGATTTTTCCAGGGAGACTTCCAGCCCATAGTTTTTACCTGTTCCTTTATTGACCAGCGATTGAAAAGAAGAAGAGGTGATTGCATAGTTGTCAGACACGTTCAGTAAGGAAAAATTAACCGAGGGGTCTGAAGATACAGGTACATCATACTGGTGCTGATAGTAGAGCTCTGTTTTAAATTTCAGGTTGCCGGAGAACAGTTTTTCATAACCGACTACTGCCTGGGCAGATTTGGTTGGCTTCAGTTTTTCTGGATTGGAGGGAGCTGTATTCACTTTTTCATTTTTTGCAAAGTAAAAGGAAAGGGGTTCAATTCGGCTGTACAAACCTGCCGCGAAGGAGATGGTTTGTCCGCCACCTGGTTTCCAGTTTAAGCCAAGTCTGGGTTCGATGCTCCAGGAATCGCTCAGGTTGAAATAGTTGGCATGCATTCCTGTGTTGAGCGTCAATTGGGCACCGAGTTCTGCTTTATACTGTACAAAAGCATCGTAACTGCTGGTATTACCTTCCTGGTTCAGTAGTTCCTTCAGCCGTTTGAGTTCTGCATCATAAATCCTGGCCCTTAAGTTATAGCCAAGAAGGCTGGCGTTTATTCCGGCACGCAGGGAATTGGCCGCGTTGAAATTGTAGTTCAGTACGCCTGCATACCGAATGGCTGTATTGGTAAAACCGGTCCTTTCATTCAGGCTGGGTGTATAGTCATTGGATAGGGTGTCTACAAGACTTGAACTTCGGCTGCCGGAGTAGGAGATGATATTGCTCAGGTAGAGTTTGGAGTTGGCAATGTACAGGTGTTTTAGGCCGGCACTCGCTGCATCAAAACCAAAATTCATGTCGCGGCCGTCCATGCGTTCCTCCCATTTGGTGTAATCCCGTTCTGCATCTGTTTTCAGATCGCCTGTTCCGCCGATGCCGAAAAGAGAAAAGGTACCTGCTTTTTTGGTGGGAACCACGACATTAAATGACAGGTCCTGGTATTTGGGCACACCTTCATCAGAGATGTCGAGCCCGGCTTTTTCCAGAAGACTAAGTGAGGAATAGCGGTAGCTGATCAGGTAGGAGCCATCCGAGCCTTTTTTAAAAGGACCTTCCAGGGTAAGGCCTGCACCCAGTACACCCACTGTCAAGGCATATTCCCTTTTTTCGGTGTTCCCTTTTCTGAATTTGAGATCAAAGGCACCGGCGGAAGCATTGCTGTATTCTGCAGGTAATGCGCCGGTATAGAAATCAGAGGTGCCCAGGATCCCGGTATTGATCATACTGACGGCGCCACCTGATGAACCTTCTGCACCAAAATGGTTGGGGTTGATGATCTCAATGCCTTCAAGCCGCCATTGCAGACTTTTGGGTGAATTGCCACGTACGATGATCTCATTGTCATCGCCTCCGGCTACTACACCGGCGAAACTTTGGGCCATTCTTGCGGGATCGAAAAAACCGCCGGCATAGCGGTTCGTCTCCTCAGGGGAGAAGGAGCGTGCGCTGGTCAGGGCCATCTGGTTCAAGGGTTTTTTGCCGGAATTTGCGTTTACAACGACCTCTTTGAGGTTATTCAGCTGCTGTTCCATTTCAATATTGAAAACGGGTTCTTTACCACTGGTCACCAATACTTCAGAAAGTGTGCTGGTTTGATAGCCCACTGCACTTGCCTGCAGGATATGCCTGCCCAAAGGAACACCTGTCAGCTGGAACTGACCTTTCTCATCTGTGCTGCTCGCTTTTACAGTAGCATCGGAGAGCAGTTTGATACTCACACCTGGCAGGGGGAGCCCCGAGAGCCTGTCGGTCACCGTCCCTTTAATGATTTTGTTGTTCTGGGCACTCAGTAATGTGGCCTGGAAAAGGAAAAAAATGATAGGTAGAATTCTGACTAATTTCATGTCAATATGGATTTGTTTTTCCTTTATGACACCGAGTTTTCATTTTACCCCTATGTCTTTAATTTCAGTTTAGGTAATATTCAATGGATTTCTTAACATTGTTATCATCTAAACCAAACTAATGGACAATAAGTTAATGCATCATCTGTTGTGGGAGCGCATGCGCCTGGGCGATAAAGATGCATTTTTCGACCTTTACCGTACACTTTATTACGACCTGGTAAATTTTGGAATCCGTGTTTGTGGCGATTCAGAAACAGCTGGAGAGGCCACCGACCAGGTATTTGTAACCATTTGGGAGAAACATGCACAACTGGACAGGGTAGATAATGTGCCGGCTTACCTGCGCACTTTTCTAAAACGCAAAATATTGCGCATGCTGGAGCGTAAGCGAAAAATCAACGATGCTTTGCAAAATGCCGGTGCCGAAGGTGAATGGATGGAAATGTCTTACGAAGAATTCATTGTGAAAGTACAGACAGATGAGCTGGTCAAATATAAACTGAAAACTGCGCTGGAGAAATTGACCTTCCGTCAGAAGCAACTGATCCACTTAAAATTCTTTGAAGGACTCAGTTACGAGCAGATTGCCGAACAAACCCAACATACCATCAAGACTGCGTATAACACCATTTATGATGCAATTAAAATATTGCGTAAAGAGCTTAAAGATTAGCTCGGTGCTGGCGTCTCTCTTTAATTCCAAATATAGTTTTTGATAATTGCAGTACCCCGAAATTGGCCTTTAATCGACGAAATTAAAAAAATGTGAAATTTCTTTAGGAAATCTCCTGTTTTTCTGGCACTGGTATTATATAAAACAAAACTTATGATTGATCGTAGTCTTTTTCATGTTGAAGACTTTCTGGTAGACAATACTTTCCAGCTTTATTGCGCAGGGAAGGATCAGCTTTGCATGAATTACTGGGAAAATTACATCCGGACGCATCCTGAACAGGCAGCAACCATAGCAGAGGCAAAAAGGTTGTATGTGATCCTGAGCGGAAATAAAAAACCTGTAAATACGCAGCTGGATGCGATAAAAATTCGCCTTGAAGATCATCAGGACCTGGCAGTACCTGCACCAAGGCGGCACCTTTGGTTACAGGTTGCTGCAGCAGTACTGGTTTTACTCGGCATTGCATTATTTTTCTTTAGTACTGAAAAGGCGGCCCCGGCGCGGCAGTTGGCACAGCATTTCAGCACAAAAGCAGCTGAGCGCAAAAAAATTACCTTACCCGACGGCACGGTCGTTTTGCTGAATGCGAAAAGTAAGTTGACACTTCTGGATGGCTTTAACGGGAAAAGCAGGGAAGTCAACCTTGTAGGAGAAGCTTTTTTCGATGTGGTACACCAAAAGCAAAAGTCTTTTAAAGTGCACACCGCAGATTTCGATATCAATGTGTTGGGTACTGCCTTTAATGTAAAGATCTACCCGGGAGAGGCTACTTCTGAAGCTACACTCATCAGGGGATTGATCGTCATGGAAGGGAAGGGGAGCAAGGGGAGCTTGATTACCTTAAAGCCCAGTCAGAAAGTCACTTTCTACAAAAAGGAGCTTCAGGATCCGACAACTGCGAAGCTGAAAAAGCCGGCTCTGCAAACTCCTGAAATCAGCATCAACCATTTTACCCAGGTCAATGATAACGTAATTGCCGAAGTAGCCTGGACGCAAAACCGGCTGGAAATCTCGGATCAGAGTTTTGGGGAACTGAAGGGGGTACTGGAACGCTGGTTTAATGTAGAACTGAAGTTTAAAGACAAAGAGGTTGAAGGATACCATTTTACGGCTTCCTTTTCCAATGAAAATATAAAAGAGGCACTAAAGGCGTTGCAAGACGCAGAACATTTTAACTATGAAATAAAAGGAAACCAGATTACCCTATCAAAATAAAAAAAGGAACGGTGTTGACGCACCGCCCCTCTAAATTTTTTTGATATGAAGCAATGGCAGTTAAATGCGCAAACAGACTGCTGCCAAATACTTACGCAACCAAAAAAACAAAAATATGATTAATTATTACTTACTGCAAGCACGCTTTAATTCCAGGGCGTTCTTAAAATTCATTATTTTAATGAAATTAACGTGTATTATAATTTTCATTACCTGTCTGAATGTATCGGCATCGGTCTTTTCACAGCAAAAGATTACGCTGGATGTGACGAAAACCAAGCTCAGCAGGGTGTTGAAAATTATAGAAGAGCAGAGTGATTATCATTTCGTTTACAGCTCATCCAGTGTGCCTGTCAACAAAGATGTGACCCTGACTGTCAAAAATACACCAGTGGCCGAGGTGCTCGCGACCATTTTCAGCAGTACCAATTTAAAGTATTCCATCTCTGAGAACGGACTGATCGTCATTAGCCGGCGGCGGGACACAAGGCTCACGGGAACAGTAAAAGATGCCAACGGCGATCCTTTGCCAGGGGCCTCTGTGCGGGTCAAGGGTACAGGTACGGGCTCGGCAACGGATGTCAATGGAAAATTTTCCATCATGGTGCCCGCCAATGCAATACTTGTGGTCTCTTTTGCCGGCTTCCAGACCAGGGAGGTTTCAGTAGAAGGTAACCTAAACATAGAGGTGGTGCTCCAGGAGGACACCAAGATGCTGAATGAAGTGGTCGTGACCGCTTTAGGCATCAAAAAGGAACGCAGGGCATTGGGTTATTCTGTATCACAGGTTCAGGGTGAGTCATTGACCCAGGCCCGTGAAAATAATGTGGCCAATTCCCTGGTGGGCAAGGTGGCGGGCCTCGACATCAGTTCGACTTCAGGAGGCGTGGGTTCCTCAACCAGTGTACTGATCCGCGGGGTTTCCAGTTTAAGCCAGACCAATCAGCCGCTTTATGTGATCAATGGCGTTCCCATGGAAAACAAACCTACAGGCTTAAACAACCTGAACCCCAATGGAAACTCAGGCAGTCAATGGGACAACGCACCGGATCTGGGTGATGCGGTTGGAAACTTAAACCCTGACGATATCGAAAGCATTTCTGTATTGAAGGGTGCTGCGGCCTCCGCACTGTATGGCTCCAGGGCGAAAGCCGGTGTCATTCTGATCACCACCAAAAGTGGTAAGGGAAATAGCATCGACTTTAATAGCAATTATGTCGTGGAGCAAGTCATGGACCGTACCGACTGGCAGTATGTGTACGGTCAGGGTGCAAATGGTATAAAATCTCCCGATGCGGCCGCTGCAGCCCAGGTGGGCGGATCAAGCTGGGGCGCATTGCTGGATGGCAGTAGTGTCGTACAGTTTGATGGTGTATCCCGGCCCTATACTGCGCAAAAAAATAACATCGAAAATTTTTATAAAAACGGAGGGACATGGACCAATACCGTTGCCCTCAATAAATCATTTGAAGGCGGTGCGATCCGCTTTTCTGCCAATGATGTCAACAGCAATTCAGTAGTGCCCAATTCAGGGCTGAACCGGCAGTCGTTTAACCTGGTGGGAACTTTTGAGCCGGTGAAGCGCCTGACCATAGATGCCCGGACTAACCTGATCCTGGAGCAGGCAAAAAACAGGCCGATGCTTTCGGACGGTGCGGGTAATGCCAATTACAATGTGGCTTTTCTGCCTACCAGCATCAATGTCAATGACCTGAAGCCAGGAAAGAATGCGGCAGGCAACGAAATCCAGTACAACACAGGAAATGCGTATGCGACTAATCCCTGGTTTGCGGCCAATGAGTTCGTTAACAATACCAAAAGGGATCGCTCCATCAGCTCATTTAGTGCAAAATATACCCTGGATAATGGATTGTTTTTTCAGGGACGCGGAGGAAGGGATGCCTATACCGATACTTACAAGAATGTGGTGCCTTCGGGAACTGCATACTATGTCAACGGAAAAATTGCGGAGCAAAAAACAAAATTTGAAGACATCAATGCAGATCTGCTCCTGGGTAAATCTTTTCAACTGGACGATGATTTCAGTCTGACCCCAAATGTAGGTGCCAGTTTTCGCCATACCAGTGTCAATCAGGTCACCAACAACGGAACCGATTTCGCTGTGTTTGGGATTTACAACATCCTGAATGCAAAGAACAAATCGGTAGGTTATGTACAAACAGAATCCGAAACCCAATCGGTTTATGGAACGCTGGAATTTTCCTACAGGGATATTTTTTACCTGACAGGTAGTGGCAGGTCAGATTGGTTTTCTACACTGGCAACACCGGGTAAAGATAATAAATTGAGCGTGTTTTATCCTTCAGTGAGCGGTTCGTTGGTATTCTCTGAATTATGGAAACCATCCTTCCTGAGTTTTGGAAAACTGCGGGCAGGCTATGCGATTGTTGGTCAGGCTACAGATCCTTATCAGACCATGTTAACTTACAGCTTCCGGAGTGAGAGCCTGAATGGCAGTCCGCTTGGCATCATCAGTAACCTGAGCATTCCCAATCCGAGCCTCAGAGCTTCTAAGGCCAGCGAACTGGAGATCGGTACGGAGATGAAGTTTCTCGGCGACCGGCTGAGCCTCGATCTTACCTGGTATAAAAAGCACTCTGAAGATGAAATTTCCATTGTGACGACCAGCAGTACTACAGGCTATAGCGGGGCGGTACTGAATGCGGGAGATCTGGAAAATAAAGGGGTAGAAGCACTGATCTCCGGAGTTGTCCTCAAAACTGACGATTTCAACTGGACTTCTTCATTGAATGCGACCTACAATGAAAACAGGGTCTTATCGCTGGCAGAGGGCATCACCTCGCAGTTATTGGCTACTTCGCGCACAGGCGCAGGTTACCTGCAGAACATTCCCGGTATGGCTGCTTCCCAGGTAATGGCCTACGATTTTAAATACGATGCCAATGGCAATATTGAAAAAAATGCCTTGGGCGCTCCTTTGAGGGGCGAACTGAAAGCCTATGGCTCTGCCTACAACAAATGGTTTGCAGGCTGGAACAATGAGTTTACCTATAAAGGCTTGAAACTTTCTGTACTTATCGATGGCAAATGGGGAGGCAAAGTCTTCTCCGCAACCGATTATTACGGTTACTTCTTTGGCTTACATCAAGCAACGCTAGAGAACAGGGATGCGCTAGGCAACAATGCCGCACTGTTTTACCAGAATACCGCAGACAACGCTTCTCATAAATTTGTGCAGGACGCCAGTTTCATCAAGCTCAGACAAATGACCCTTGGTTACAATTTTCCGGTGAAAATGTTCGATAATAAGGTCAAAAGTTTCAACCTGAGCCTGGTGGGCCGTAACCTGTTCATCTTAATGAAAAAAACCGACAACATCGATCCTGAGTCGAGCTACAATGCCACTTTTCCGGGAATGGAACTTGGTGGTGTGCCGCCCGTGCGGACCTTTGGTCTCAACCTAAGTGTTAAGTTTTAATTATTTAAAGACAAAGAACGATGAAAACGAATATATTCAACACCTCTAAACTGATGGTCATGCTGACGCTTTTGTTAATGGCCTCATGTACCAAAGATTTTAAAGACATCAATACCAATCCTGTTGCTTACGGGCCTACCAATTTTGATCCGAATTATACCCTGAGTACTGCTCAGCTGACCTATACAGGCAGTACAGATTTCGCCTACGATACCTGGAGGGGCAACCTGATCTACGCTTCTACCATGATGCAGGGCTTATCATCCGTAGTGAGCTACTGGGCGGGAGACAAGTATTTGTTAAATGAAGGCTACACCGCCGCTTACTGGGGCAATAATGCCGTAGGGGCCTATATTGAACAGGTGAGGCCAATTGTTGATGTCGTTGAAATGACCCGGGGCAATGAAAAATATGCCAATGTACACCAGGTTGGCAGGATCTGGAAAGCTTTGGTCTTTGCCAGGATCACTGACCTGTATGGTGATGTGCCCTATTCAGAAGCCGGACAGGGTTACTACAAGAGTATTTTTACACCAAAATACGATTCCCAGCAATCGATTTATACAGACCTTCTTAAAGAAGTAGAAGAGGCCACCAATGCCTTGAATCCGGCAGGCGACAAGGTAACTGGTGACGTGATCTACAAGGGTGACATTGCCAAATGGAAACGTTTTGGAAATAGCCTTTTGCTGCGCCTGGCGATGAGACTCACGAAGATAGATGAAAATACAGCTAAAGTATATGCGCAAAAGACAGTGGGTAAGACAATGGTCGACAATGCAGACAATGCTTTTTTGGTGCATGATGTATCTGGTGCCAGGGTAACTCAAAACAGGAACAGCCAGGTATTGCTGGGAGACGGCGGACAGGAGAATTATTACACCAAATGGTCCAACACCTTCATCAATCTCCTGAAAGGTGCCAATGATCCGCGGCTGAGCAAGGTTGCTGTCACCAAACTGTGGCTGGCAGAGGCTGGAAAAGACCAGAACGCTTCCTATGATGCCAGCCCGGCGGTACAAAAAGGGATGCCTAATGGAAAAGACCTGAGTGGTTTGGCCGGACGCGACATCAGGCAGGATGCTTCCTACACCAGTATCCCGGACTATTCTTCTCCACATCCGGGAATGCTGAAAAGAAATGGTGTCACCTTCATCATGACCTTTGCAGAAACAGAATTTTTGCTCGCTGAAGCTGCGCAAAGATGGGCAATTGCAGGTTCAGCAGCCACACATTATAAAGATGGACTGAAGGCGTCGATTACGTATCTGGGTCAATATGATGCAGCCATGGCAGTTGCAGATGGTGTAGCACAAACCTTTGCTGATGCCAACCCTTACAATGCGGCCACAGGTTTGCAAATGATCAATACCCAATATTGGCTGCATACCTGTACCATGCTCGATTTTTATGAGACCTGGTCCAACTGGCGCAGGACAGGCTTCCCCGCACTTACGCCGATCAATTATTCCGGCAATGCCACTGCGGGAACAATTCCGCGCCGTTTCCCTTATCCGGTGGAAGAGGCAGCTAAAAACGGAGCGAATTACAGTGCTGCATCTGCCTCGGTACCTGGAGGGGATAACCTGAAGGGTAGAGTATGGTGGGACAAACAATAAAAAGTAACAGTAGGAAAGCCCTTCAGTCTACACTGAGGGGCTTTTTAATTTTCGAGGCTTTTGCAAAGCCATTTCAAATCTGTAATTTCACTTTACATTCTATTAAAACGCAGAAGCATGTCAAACATTCAGTTGATCATAGAGGAGAGACCCAGCAATATTGGTAATTTTATGGTGGGCAGGTTACTGCCATTCCGGGAAAAACGGATGGTGGGGCCTTTTGCTTTTATAGATCATATGGGACCGGTCTGTCTCAGCGACCATGAACAGTTGGATGTGCCGCCACATCCGCATATTGGCCTTTCTACATTGACCTACCTATTTGAAGGTGCGATCATGCACCGGGACAGCCTCGGCACTGCTATAGAGATCAAGCCGGGACAGGTCAACTGGATGACAGCCGGAAAGGGTATTGTGCATTCTGAGCGTACGCCTGATTACCTGCGTACTTCGAGCAAGATGATGCATGGGCTGCAGATCTGGGTGGCATTGCCTAAGCATCTGGAAATGATGGAGCCCGAGTTTTTTCACATCAATGAAGAAGAAATGCCTGTATGGAAGCAGGGAGAAGTTGATTTTAAATTGATTGCAGGAGAGGCATTCGGTCATCGTTCCCCCGTTCCGGTGTATAGCCCCTTGTACTTTTTAGAACTGAAAAGCAAAGGACGGCAAAAATTGAACATTGGAGATGAACTGTTTGGAGAAAGTGGCCTCTACATTCTCGAAGGTTCCATAGAAAGTGAGGGACATGTTTTCCAGCCCAAACAATTACTGGTGGCTAACAACAGCAAACTCTGTGAATTCGAGATGGCTGAAAATACAACTGTTTATATATTTGGTGGAAGCCCTTTTCCCGAGGAACGCTTCATTTATTGGAACTTCGTTGCTTCCAGCAGGGAAAGAATTGAAGAAGCAAAAGCACTTTGGCTGGCGCAGGGATTTGTTCCCGTACCAGGCGAAACAGAATTTGTTCCCCTGCCTCCCCAGAGCAGAAATGTAAGAAATTAGGATCGGCCTGTGAGTTCCCGCTGCATGACCTTTGCGGTCTGGCTGCTCCCATCATGGCTCCATCCCGGAGGATAAAAGATGTACTTGAGCTTATCACTGAAGCTAGGTGCATTTTTCACATCCTGATAAAGCGCTATGAATTCATGAAAAATAATGTTCACTGCACCTTGGTCTTCGGGCTGTTTGGTTAGCCCATACCTTAATTCTTCTTCCGGGATTTCCGCCTGGAAAGTGCCAAAAATCCTGTCCCAGATGATGAGTACCATACCCATGTTTTTATCCAGGTACCTGAGGTTACTGGCATGGTGTACCCTATGGTGGGAAGGTGTCACGAATAGGTATTCATAGACCGGGTGTAGCTTTTCTATCGCCTGTGTGTGCACCAGGTTGCCATAAATCTGGGTAACCAGGTAAGCAAAAAGGATGTCGAAGGCATCAAAGCCCATCAGTGCCAAGGGAAGGTAAAAGAAAACCCGGTACAGTGGTTCAAAAACGGTAGAACGGAAACCAGTCGTCAGGTTAAAATGTGCTGAGGAATGGTGCGTTACATGCATGGCCCAGAAAAAGCGGACGTAATGCCCGGTGTAGTGTAAAAACCAATAGAGGAAATCCTGGGCGAGGATCAATACAATCCAGTAAAATATAGTATTGGAGATCTGGAAGAACCGGTAATGCAAATAGCAGTATTGAAGCAGCATGAAAGTCGTTGCCTTGGTCAGGATATTGACCAGAAAAGCAACACCCATTAAATAAACATTAGTCCAGGTATCTCGTCCCTGATACTGTTTTTTGTCATGTACATAACTGTAGTACATTTCCACAAAGGTCAGGGCTATTACGATACTAAACAGGGCGATCACAGAGATGCTTTTGTCCAATTCCGTCATTTTGTATGATTTTGCCAGCAAAGTTAGCGGTAAATCAATAAATGAGCCAATTGGCAAGGGTCATAAAATTCACATTTTAGCTACCTTCCGGTCAGGTCTATATTGAACTGATCAAAAAGAACAGCATCCTGCTCAGGGTTTTCCGGTACAATGAAATATTCACCCTGTATCTGGAAATTAAATGGGCTTTTTTGTATAGCTATTTTTAAGAAACCATGGCTATCGTCACAGTATTGCTCCAGCCGTATGCCTTTTAATAAGTCATTCTCTGTTTGGTAGGTAGGATCACAGGGATCCGCCAGTTGGTGCAGCTCATCAAACCCTCCGGCTCCGGCTACGATGAATGGGACACTTTTCCCATCGCTGTAACTTTTGCTGAACCGCTGGTAATTGTGGACATGGCCACTAAATACCACGTCGGGCTTTACTCCTGATTCTTCAAAAGCTTCTTCCAGGAAACTGATCATTGCCTCGCTGGAGCCATGGTTCACGTCAGCGGAGTAAGGAGCGTGGTGCATGCATACGATGATGGCTTTTTCCTGATGAAAAAGGGCAGCATGGCGTAGCTCTTTGATGAACCAGTTTTTTTGTTCCCGGTCTACATGGCCATACTTGGGCACATTGGTGTGTAGCCCGATAATTGTTGCCAGAGGTGCCTGCATAGTCCAGTAGACATGTGGTTGTACCTGACTTTTCCTGATGTTTCCTTTTCCGAAATGGATGGTCTTGGGAGCAACGTTGCAAAATGCAGTATAGAAGGCATCTAATGTCTCGTAGGGCTCATTGCTATTCAGGTTGACATCAGTATCGTGGTTGCCAGCAATGGCGTAGATCTGGCCTGGATAGGTATCAAAGGGTTTTAGAAATTGCTCTGCATATTGTTCTGCTTCACCATAATGATACACGATATCGCCCAGGTGGTATAGAAATGCCGGAGGTTGGTGGCCAGCCAGTGCACAAAGGTATTGCTCGGCCATTTTTCCTGCCATTCGCTGCTGGCAGCCCGGGGAATTGGTGCCACCGGTATCACCAACCATATGAAAGATCATCTCCCTGCAGTCGCCGGCGTCCTGGTGGTCTACGCTTAGTCGGTATGGATAGCTGCCGGTAGGCTTGGGTAGGGCTTGGAATTTATCGAGGTCATCCACTGCTTCTGTTTTAAAAACAGCATTGTATATGATTTTTGTGCTGATCATGATCTTCCTGTTTGGTGACAGCATAAAGTTAGCGGGCCAATATTAAGTGATCATTAAAAAGCGATTATTTTACTAGATTTGATATACACTAATTTATTCCTAATCATGATGAAGAAAACGAAATCTTACGCTGCTCCGTTGCTGGCAGGGGCGCTGTTGCTGCTGTCAGCTTGTAATAATGATAAAACGAAGGAGACTGAACTGAAATCGGGAATCCTCGTACAAAATATGGACACCACAGTAGTTCCGGGTAATGATTTTATGGCTTATGTAAATGGGACATGGTTGAAAAACACCAAGATCCCGGCTGATAAATCGGGCTATGGTGTAGGTGCGATCATCAACGACCAGGCTCAGGAAGATGTGAAAGCCATTATTGAAAATGCGGCCAAAACCGGAGGTAAAGAGGGCTCAGAGGAACAAAAGATCGGCGATTTCTATGACTCCTTTTTAAATACCAAGCTGCGTGATTCCATTGGTTTGAAGCCCTTGGACGAAGAGTTTAAAAAGATTGATGCAATAGCTTCTCCCAAAGACCTTTCGGCCTACATGGCTTATGCAAATAAAGTTGGCTATGCGATTCCCTTCAACATTACGGTAATGGAGGACCTGAAAAATCCCAAACAATACATGCTGATGACCTGGCAGGGCGGTCTTGGTTTGCCCGAGCGGGAATATTATTTTCTAAAGGACGCGAAGTCTGCAGAGATCAGGGCAAAGTACCTGAACCATGTGGAGACCATGCTTGGTCTGGCCGGCATTCCCGATGCCAGTACCAATGCAGCACAGATCTTAGCCCTGGAAACACAACTGGCAGCCAGGCACATGAAGAAGGAAGAAACCCGGAATATTGTGGGCTTGTATAACAAATATGCCATCAGGGATCTGAACAAACTGGCTGCTGATTTCGACTGGAATGCGATGATTACTGCAGCAGGGATCAAGGGTACAGATAGCATCGTGGTGGCGCAGGTGGCTTACACCAAAGCCTTGAACGAGATCTTTAAAAAGACGGATTTAGCCACATGGAAGACTTATTTGAAATGGACTGCGGTCAACGGATCGGCTTCTTTCCTGAATACAGCTTTGGATAAAGAACACTTCAATTTTTATTCGAAAACCTTAAATGGGATCAAAGCGCAGAAGCCACAGTGGCGCCGTGCCGTGGACCTGGTCAATGATAACCTGGGTGAAATGCTGGGTAAATTGTATGTAGAGAAACATTTCTCCCCTGAGGCCAAAGAGCGGATGCTCAAACTGGTCGGAAATCTCTTGAAGTCTTACGAATCCAGCATCAAAACACTGGATTGGATGAGTCCGGAGACCAAAAAACAGGCATTGGATAAGATCAGTAAATTTACCCCCAAGATTGGATATCCTGATAAATGGAGGGACTATAGCGCATTAAAAGTAGTCAAAAACGATTTGTACGGAAATAAAAAGCGTGCTGCGGAATTTGAATACAACAGGACGATTGATAAATTGGGCAAGCCTGTAGACCGCAGTGAATGGGGAATGACACCTCAAACGGTCAATGCCTATTACAATCCACCAATGAACGAAATTGTATTTCCGGCGGCCATCCTGCAGCCTCCCTTCTTTGACATGACCGCTGAAGACGCTGTAAATTACGGTGCGATCGGTGCGGTAATCGGGCATGAGATCGGGCATGGTTTCGATGACCAGGGCAGTACTTTTGATGGCGATGGGGTCATGCGCGATTGGTGGACAGCTAAAGATAAATCTGAATTCAAGAAAAGAACAAATGCGCTGGTCGCCCAATACAGCAGTTTTAAGGTGTTTCCGGATCTGAATGTCAATGGTAATTTTACCCTTGGCGAAAATATTGGGGACCTTGGCGGGCTGAGCATCGCAATCAAAGCCTATAAGACCAGTCTTGCCGGAAAACCAGCTCCAAAGATGGATGGCTTTACCGGGGAGCAGCGGGTATTGATCGGCTGGGCGCAAGTCTGGGCCAGCAAGTCTACAGAAGAAGGACTAAGGACACAAGTGAATACAGACCCGCATTCCCCTGCCCGGTTCAGGGTCAATGGTGTGGTCAGAAACGTTCCTGAGTTTTATGAAGCCTTTGGCGTAAAACCTGCAGATTCATTATATCTTGCTCCGGATAAAAGAGTGAAGATCTGGTAGTGATCAGCTATTGATGTAGCTTTCCAGTTGCGAAATGGTCTGCTTCTGGTCTGCAATGATGAACTTGACCACGTCACCGATAGATACCATTCCGAGCAGTTCGTCATCTTTCATTACCGGGAGGTGACGAATGTGCCGGTCGGTCATGATCGACATGCAGTGTTCGATACTGTCAGCAGGCAGTACAGTAATCGGATCTGGAGTCATGACTTCAGTGATGGAGGTTTCTGCTGATGATTTTCCATACAGAATGATCTTTCTGGCATAATCACGCTCTGTAAAAATGCCTTTGAGCCGGCCATCTTCTACGATCAGTAAGGCACTGATATTTTTCTCCATCATGAGTTGCAGCCCTTCTAAAACAGATGTGTTTTCAGTAACAGAAAAAATGTTGATGGGCTTTAGGTTGAGTATTTGCTGTACAGTTTTCATCAGGATCGTATTTGGTTTTTCACAACGCCGGACCGCCGAAATTTGTCGGTCTGTAAGCGCCTAATATTTAGCTAATTAAACTTAAGCAAAATATATGATATTCCCTCGTTCCCTCAAAAAATATATCAGCTCAGCAATGGCAGTATTTCCTCCACGTACTTTCTGTCGTTAGACAAGCGCGGCACCTTATGCTGGCCACCCAGTTTGCCTTTTGCTTTCAGCCAATTGTAAAAGGTATTGTTTGGTGCATTGTGTACTTTAGGCCTCCTTAGGGCCATATCTTTGAAACGCTTGGCATCATAATCGGAATTGACTTCCCTGAGTGTTTGATCCAGTACATCTACAAAACGTTCAAAATTGTTCGGCTGCTGGTCAAATTCAATGATCCATTCATGGCCGCCTACTTCTTCGCCTTTGAAATAGATCGGACAGGCTGTATAGTCCTTAAATACGGCTCCTGTCGCATCGCAGGCTTTACAGATCGCCTGCTCGGCATTATCGATGATGACCTCTTCCCCAAACGCATTGATGAAGTGTTTGGTCCTGCCAGTAATCTTGATGCGGAAGGGATTTAAGCTCGTAAACTGAACAGTATCTCCGATCATATATCGCCATAGCCCTGCATTAGTAGAAATGATGATCGCATAGTTTTTAAACAGCTCTACTTCGTCCAGGGAAAGTGTTGCAGGGTTTTCATCTTCAAGCTTTTCCAGGGGCAGGAATTCATAATAGATCCCATAGTCTAGCATCAGGAGCATTTCATCGGAATTGACTTCGTCCTGTATGCCAAAGAAGCCTTCAGAGGCATTATAGGTTTCGAGGTAATACATGTTGTCACAGGGGATCAGTTCTTTAAACTGTTCCCTGTAAGGTTTGAAATTTACCGCGCCGTGGATATACAGTTCCAGGTTCGGCCATACCTCCAGCAGGTGTTTTTTACCTGTCATTTCGAGTACCTTCTTAGCCAGTACAATGGTCCAGGTAGGTACGCCTGCAATATTGGTTACGTTTTCTTTAATGGTGGCTTCCGCCATTTTTTCCATCTTTTCTTCGTAATTGTCCATTAACGCAATAGAGATGTTTGGTGTCCGGTAGTATTCGGCCCACATGGGCAGGTTTTTGATCAGGACGGCCGATAGGTCGCCATAAAAGGAATCTTCGTTCAGCTGGTTGATCTGGTGACTTCCGCCGAGGACCAGCCCTTTTCCGGTAAGGATCTGGTTTTCCGGCCTGTTGTTGCAGAAAATGGAGAGCATGTCCTTGCCACCTTTAAAATGGCATTCCTGTAGGGATTCCTCAGAGACAGGGATGAATTTGCTGCGGTCATTGGTCGTGCCCGAGGATTTTGCAAACCATTTGATCTCAGAGGGCCAGAGGATATTTTGCTCTCCTTTGAGCATGCGCTCAATATAAGGCTTTAAGGTATCGTAATTTTGTAGCGGTACGCGTTCTTTGAACTGTTTTGCAGTCTCAATCGTGCGGTACTGATATTTTTCTCCCCATTCAGTATCCTCAGCACTGGAAATGAGCCTCTGGAACCATTCTTCCTGTACATCATGCGGATATTTCACAAAAAGCTCAATCTGGTGGACGCGCTTTTTCATGTACCAGGTAAAAATTGAATTTACAAATGCCATAGCTTGCTTTATTGTGAACTATAAATTTTTACTGCGCAGTACAAAATTGGAGCCGAGATACACGCGTCTTACCATCTCGTTGGCTGCAAGTACTTCTGGTGTGCCAGATTCAAGGATTTTTCCTTCAAATAATAAATAGGCCCTGTCGGTAATAGATAAGGTTTCCTGCACATTGTGATCGGTGATCAGGATACCGATGTTCTTTTTCTTAAGCTTGGCCACGATGGTCTGGATCTCCTCGACAGCAATTGGATCTACCCCTGCAAAGGGTTCATCGAGGAGTATGAAATTGGGGCTGGCAGCCAGTGCCCTGGCAATCTCTGTCCTCCGGCGTTCGCCACCGGAGAGCAGATCTCCCCGGTTCTTGCGAACTTTATGCAGACTGAACTCATTGATGAGCTCTTCCAGTTTTTCATGACGCTCTTCCTTGCTCATTTTGGTCATCTCAAGGATGGCCATGATGTTGTCTTCCACAGAAAGCTTTCTGAATACTGAAGCCTCTTGTGCAAGGTAGCCGATACCTTTTTGTGCCCTGCGGTACATGGGGTCAGTAGTGATGTCCTGGTCATCCAGAAAGATTTTCCCTTCGTTAGGTTTGATCAAACCTACGATCATATAAAATGAGGTGGTCTTTCCGGCACCGTTTGGTCCCAGCAAGCCCACAATTTCACCCTGACTGACATCAAAGGAGACATCATTGACAACGGTACGCTGCTTATATTTTTTGATCAGGTTTTCTGCTCTTAATATCATTTATACTTCCAAGTTTAGAATTATGACTTAGTATTCCAAATCCTTAATCCAGTTTTATCGCTTTGATGTTCAATTGCAACCGCCGCTGATCTTTCCAGACATTTTCTTCAATCGTATAACAAACAGAGAAGGGACGGTTTGGTTGTAAAAGGTTTTCATATTCCGCAAAGCCAAAGCCAATGCTTTCAAAAATAACGGAATTTTGTTGCTTTAAGTTTAATTTTAAATGTTTTATCCCAACTACATAAGGCCTTCCCGTGTAGCTCACATTGCGTGTTACAAATACAGGGGCAGGATTATGTGGTCCAAATGGTGCCATTTGGGCTATAATACGCTGAAATTTATTGTCAATCTGGCTGAAATCAATTTCCGCATCGATCTGGATTTCCGGACAAAGCAGGTCTTCGGTTATGGTAGAAGCCACTATGTTTTCAAAGCGTTCTGAAAAAGAATCGATGTTTTCCGGTTTGATCGTCAATCCGGCAGCAAACTTATGTCCGCCAAACTGTTCCAGCAGATCTTCACAGCCAAGTAGGGCTTCGTAGAGGTCAAATCCTGCTACCGACCGTGCCGATCCTGTAAGCAAGCCGTTGGAAGCTGTGAGTACTACAGTAGGCCGGTAATATTTTTCAGTCAGTCTTGAAGCCACAATACCAATAACGCCTTTGTTCCAGCTTTCGTGATATACGACAGTTGTTTTTTTGTTGATCAGGATTTCGCAGTCATCTATCAGTGCCAGGGCTTCTGCTGTAATGTTCTGGTCAGATGTTTTGCGTTCGGTATTTTGCAGGTTGATGAACAGACTTTGTTCCTGTGCTAAGGCATCTTCGTCGCAGATTAGCATCTTTACTGCCTGGTTTGCATGATCCATTCGCCCGGCAGCGTTGATCCGTGGCGCCAGCACAAAGACCACATCAGTCAGCGTATACACTTTTTCCCTGCCTGAAATTTCCATTAACGCTTTCAGCCCTATGCAAGGACTGGTGTTCAGCTTAATGAGCCCGTGGTAGGCCAGAATTCTATTTTCATCTTCCACCGGAACGATATCTGCTGCAATGCTGACCATGACCAGGTCCAGATACTGTTCGTATTGCGTGGCAGGCAGGCCATGCTGCGTACAATAGGCCTGGGCCAGCTTAAAGCCGATGCCACAGCCCGCCAGCTCTTTAAAAGGGTAGTTGCAATCGGACCTTTTAGGATCCAGGATGGCAACCGCGGCAGGCAGCTCCTCAGCCGGTAAATGGTGGTCGCAGATGATGAAGTCAATGCCCAAAGTATTGGCATAGGCAACCTTATCTACGGATTTGATCCCACAATCGAGCGCGATGATCAGGCTGTATCCATGTTCTTTTGCATAGTCTATACCTGTCGTAGAAATCCCATAGCCTTCTTTATGCCTGTCCGGGATGTAATATTCAATATTTGTGCTGAATTTTTTGAAAAAGCTGTAAGTAAGCGCAACCGATGTCGTGCCGTCTACATCGTAATCTCCATATACCAGTATACCTTCGCCGTTTTGCAGTGCGCGCGTGATCCTGTTGACCGCAAGATCCATGTCTTTCATCAGGAAAGGATCGTAGAGCTGCGATAGCTGCGGCCTAAAGTAATCTTTGGCTTCATCAAAAGAGTGGATTCCCCGCTGTACAAGAATTTGAGCCAGGCTCCGGTTTATATTCAACAGCTGTGCAAGCGTATCTATTGTATCAGTGTCGCCTTTCCCGACCTGCACCCATCGTTTCTTCATTTAATATCTCGTTTTTATCCGGCAACCTGAACCTGATTTCGGAACGGTTCCATATCTTTGCAATGATATCGTAAATATATCATTTAATAAATTTTTTTTCTCAAATCAGAAGACATTGCAAGTATTCACTTTATACGAAGGAACCTATTCCGTAGCTGCCGACAAAAAGTTCATTCCCTTCAATCCGGAGACTGACAATCCTAAGGACAGGCTAGCTTCTCTATTTATCAATATCCAGCCTTTCTTAATACAGTTGGGTACTACACTGATTCTCTGCGATACCGGATTGGGTTATAGCAATGAGGATGGGAAATTGATCCTGCATGAAAACATCAGGAAAGCAGGCTTTGATCCGGAGGACATCGATATGGTACTGATGTCACACCTGCACTTTGACCATTCCGGAGGGATGATCCATAAGGTTGGCGATAAGATCGAGCTTAGTTTTCCACATGCAGTATATGTCATCCAGCAGGGGGAATGGGAAAGTGCATTCACCAATCCTTCTTCTTCGTATAAAACTGAGATATTTGATTACCTGCAGCGTAATGCACAGTTGCAGTTTATCGAAGGTTCAGGTCAACTGACGGATCAGATCAGCTATGAACTGACGGGAGCGCATACGCCTTTTCACCAGACTTTTTTAATCGACGACGGATCTGATAAAGCCTTTTTTGGTGGTGATGTGTTGCCGGAACCGGAGGAACTGCTGCGTAAATTTATAGCCAAGTATGATTTCGATGGAAGAAAAGCGATGGAATTGAGGGAAGAATTTGGCAAAAAGGCAGCCGAAGAGAACTGGTTATGCCTGTTTTATCATGCCAAATCCAAAGCGACAGGTCGTGTCACTTTCAACGAAGGCCAGTTTAGGATTGTATAATTTTAAGGCGTGATCAACCGGAGCAGTTCAGAGAGCCGCTCTATGGTCAGGGGTTTTGAAATGAAACCTTTGATTGATTTGTAGGTTTTAGCTTTTTCAATGTCATTTTCATACACGGAGGAAGAAAGCATATACATGTGCGGATCTTTTTGGATGCCGAGTTTTTCATAGGCCTCCAGGAATTCCCAGCCATTTAGAATGGGCATATTGATGTCTACCAGGATCAGGTGTGGAAAATCTGCACTGTCTTCCGGAACGCCGCGTAAATAATCAGCTGCAATCTGTCCATTCCCACGGGAAACCATATTTACGGCGTAGCCGGTTTTCTCTACAATCTTTTTGATGATGAATATATTGATGTCATCGTCATCAATGACCAAAAGGTTAATTATAGAATCCGTCATATATCGTTTAATTGCAATAAGGCATAATACCTATCTACTAAAGGTATAAAATAAAATACAAATGTTTAAACTCCTATTTTTTAATTTTCAACAAAAAAGGCCATCATGAAAATATAATGGCCTTTCTTTCGTTGCGTTTGAATGCTTATTTGCTGGCTACTAATTTGATAGCCAATTCGAATTCATCATAGATCATTTTATCACCTACATCAGGAAACATGCCTTTTGACCTGTATTTGATGCCATATTTGGTTCTGTCAACAACAACTTTCTCTGCAGCAGCAGTTACCGTACCGTCAGCATTCCATGTCAAAGCCGCAGGGAAAGAGATGGAGTTGGTAATTCCTTTGATGGTCAGGTCGCCTGTTACTGTTACAGCGTTCCCTGTTTCGGTTACTTTTTTAATCACAAATGTGGATGTCGCAAATTTATCAGTACCAAAAAAGTCATCGGCTTTCAGGTGGCCTTCCAGACGCTCACTTTTATCTGCGTCTTTAATGCTTGCCATATTGATGCTAAAGTTACCTCCGGTTAGTTTTTTGCCGTCAAATACCAAAGCACCTGATTGAAGGTCTATGGTTCCATTATGACTTCCTGTCAATTTTTTTCCTACCCAGGTGAGGCTGGATTTTGCAGGGTCAACTTTGTAAGAAACTGGTTTTACCGGCGCTTTGAATGCTGAAGTGGCGACTACAAGCAGTAGTACAGCTAATGATGTCAATTTTGATTTCATGGTCTTTTTTGGATTAGTGTATAAACTAAGAACCAGTCTTAGCCTTTTGATACATTTAGAAGGCAAATGTATCAAAAGGTTTAACTGGTTAAATTGATCGTCAGTATGATTTTTTTGTTACCTGAAGCTTAGGCGAAACTTTCTTCATAGCTCTCGATAGGAGGGCAGGCACAAACCAGGGATCTGTCGCCAAAAGAATCATTTACCCTGCCTACTGAAGGCCAGAACTTGTAAGCCGCAACATACGGAAGCGGGAAAGCTGCTGTCTGTCTGCTATAGCTATGGTTCCATTCATCTCCGGTCACTACTGTAGCAGTATGCGGTGCATTTTTCAATGGGTTGTCTGTTTTGTCCAGGCTTCCATTCTCAACAGCTGTGATTTCATTTCTGATCGCGATCAGGGCATCACAGAAACGGTCCAGCTCATGCTTCGGTTCGCTCTCTGTAGGCTCTACCATCAATGTTCCTGCAACAGGGAAGGAAACTGTTGGTGCGTGGAAACCATAATCCATCAAACGTTTGGCAATATCAACGACCTCAATTCCGAAGTTTTTGAAACCACGGCAATCCAGGATCATTTCGTGTGCGCAACGTCCATTTACACCTGAATATAGCACTGGATAATGCTGCTCCAGACGTGCCTTCATGTAGTTGGCATTCAGGATGGCATATTTAGTTGCGTTAGTAAGTCCATCAGCACCCATCATGGCAATGTAAGCATGAGAAATGATCAGGATAGAAGCAGATCCCCATGGAGCAGAAGATACTGCGGGAATAGATTTGCCTTTGTCAATGTCTACAACTGCATGTCCCGGAAGATAAGGAACCAGGTGTTTAGCTACGCCGATCGGACCCATACCAGGACCACCGCCACCGTGAGGGATACAGAATGTTTTGTGTAAATTCAGGTGACAAACATCGGCACCAATGTTAGCCGGACTGGTTAGGCCAACCTGGGCATTCATGTTTGCGCCATCCATATATACCTGTCCGCCGTTCTCGTGAATGATGTTACAGATATCGATGATACTTTCTTCGAATACACCATGTGTAGAAGGGTAGGTTACCATCAAGCAGGAAAGGTTCTCTGCATATTGTTCAGCCTTCGCTTTCAGGTCATCTACATCAATGTTTCCATTTTCCAATGATTTTACCACAACGATCTTCATACCAGCCATTGCTGCAGAAGCAGGATTGGTACCATGAGCCGAAGAAGGAATCAATGCGATGTTACGGTGATCGTCGCCACGGTCCTGGTGGTAAGCCCTGATGACCATCAGGCCAGCATATTCACCCTGCGCGCCGGCATTTGGCTGTAAGCTCATCGCAGCAAAACCGGTAATTTCACTCAGCCATCTGTCCAGTTCGTTGAATACAGTATAATAGCCAGCTACCTGATCTGCAGGAGCAAATGGGTGTATCTTACCAAACTCCGGCCAGGTTACAGGGATCATTTCTGTAGTTGCATTTAGTTTCATGGTACATGAACCTAAGGCAATCATCGAATGGCACAGAGAAAGGTCTTTGGTTTCCAGTGATTTGATGTAGCGCAGCATTTCATGCTCAGAATGATGTGCATTGAATACCGGGTGGCCCAGATAAGCAGAAGTACGTTGCAATGCAACAGGAATTACTGTTTCTATATTTTTAACATCTGCCAGCTCTACTGCATCAGCAGCGATTGCTTTTACTTTTGAAAAGATTTTAACCAGCAAAGCAACATCTTCGAGGGAAGTAGTTTCATCTAAAGCGATGGTAACAATGCTGCCATTGTAGTGCAGGTTGATCTCATTATCGATACATTCCCTGTGGATAGAATCTACCAGGTTACCTAAATCTAATTGTATGGTATCGAAATAAGCATTGTTCAGTTGCTTGTAGCCAATTTGCTCCAGCGATTTAGCCAGGGTTATGGTTAGGCCGTGTGTACGTTCTGCAATCAGCTTCAAGCCTTTCGGACCATGATACACGGCATAGAAACCAGCCATGATGGCCAATAATGCCTGTGCAGTACAGATATTTGAAGTCGCTTTATCCCTGCGGATGTGTTGTTCCCTGGTCTGTAAAGCCATGCGCAGCGCATAGTTGTTATTGCTGTCGATGGTTACACCAATGATACGTCCCGGAATAGAGCGTTTGTATTCGTCTTTAGTTGCAAAGTAAGCAGCATGAGGACCACCAAATCCCATTGGTACGCCAAAACGTTGCGTGGTACCTACTACAATATCTGCACCCCATTCCCCCGGAGGAGTCAGCAGGGTCAGGCTCAGCAGGTCAGCTACTACCGTTACTTTTACATTACTTTCATGTGCTTTTTGAGCGAAGCCTGTATAATCAAACACTTCACCATTACCGGCAGGGTACTGGATGATCGCTCCAAAGAACTCTTCATTCAATACTGCAGACTCATGGTTACCGATGACCAGCTCAATTCCAAATGGATTGGCACGGGTTTTCAGGATATCGATAGTTTGAGGGAACAACAATTCAGAAACAAAGAATTTAGTCCCTTTTTGATTTTTACGCAAACTGTATTGCATGAACATGGCTTCAGCAGCAGCAGTACCTTCATCAAGCAAAGAAGCATTCGCGATCTCCATACCTGTCAGGTCGATAACCATGGTCTGGAAATTCAATAAGGCTTGTAAACGGCCTTGTGCAATCTCTGCCTGGTAAGGCGTGTATTGGGTATACCATCCCGGGTTCTCCATGACATTGCGCAGGATCACACCAGGAGTAAGGGTGTCATAATATCCCTGACCTATATAAGATTTGAAGACTTTGTTTAAAGAAGCCGTCTGTTTCAGGCTGCTCAGGTAATCTTTTTCTGATTTCGCTGCCGGCAAGTTTAAAGGCTGCTTCAACCTGATCTTTTGAGGTACTGTTTGTTCGATCAGCTCGTCAACAGAACCAACACCAATTGTAGTTAACATTGCACTGGTATCGTCCGAATTCGGTGCAATGTGACGGTCTTTAAAGTCTTCTTGATAATGAATGTTTAAGCTCATGTGGTCTTATGAATAAAAAGTTGCGCAAAGGTAATAAAAAAACCTTTTAACACCACATGAGCTGGCTGTATTAATGGTGTTGCAACTGCTTTAAATACATTTGAATGGTATTCTCCACACCCAGGTAAAGTGCGTCGCTGATGAGCGCATGTCCGATGCTCACTTCCAGCAGTCCGGGAATGCTTTCCGCAAAGTATTTCAGGTTGTGGAGGTCGAGGTCATGACCTGCGTTGATCCCTATCCCGAGTTCATGTGCTTTATGTGCTGCTGCTATATATGGCACGATGGCTTTTTCCCGGTTGTCGTAATAATTGTGAGCATAAGCTTCAGTATACAGCTCGATGCGGTCTGTCCCGCTCAAAGCAGCGGCTTTTACCATGTCTACCACAGGATCTACAAAGATAGACACACGGATGCCGGCAGATTGAAACAGCGTAACCATTTCTTTTAGGTAGTCTGCATGTTTAATGGTATCCCATCCATGATTGGAAGTGATCTGTCCTTCTGCGTCCGGTACCAGGGTCACCTGCGCGGGTTTGTTGGCCAGTACCAGGTCTACAAACTTCTGTTCCCTGCAGTTGCCTTCAATATTGAATTCCGTGGTGAGCACTGATTTCAGGTCATAGACGTCCTGGTAGCGGATATGGCGTTCGTCAGGTCGGGGATGCACTGTAATGCCTTCTGCACCAAATCTTTCACAGTCCCGGGCTACCTTAACCAGATCAGGGTTGTTGCCTCCGCGACTGTTACGGAGGGTTGCGATCTTGTTGATGTTCACAGAGAGTTTTGTCATGCCGGTAAAGTTAAAAAATTAACATGTGTTTAAACTACAGGTTTTATCGAAAAATTATCTTGCTAGCCAAAGCAAGTTGGAATTTAAATTGTTGTATCCCTAAATGTTAAAAATGAAGATCACCGAATGTAAGCTGTATATATGGCTGATTGTTCTTATTGTTGTCCTGAGTGGTACTGCTCTTTTTGGTGAACTGATGGAACCCGATGCTGCCCTTTATGCGGCTATCGCCAAGACCATCGTATTGAAAAATGACTGGTTGAATTTATACGTACACGGCCTCGACTGGCTGGATAAACCACACCTTACCTTCTGGCTGGCTGCGATTTCTTTTAAGCTTTTTGGATTTTCTGCCTTTGCCTACAAGTTGCCTTCCTTCCTCATCACCCTGGTGGGAACCGGCTATCTCTATCTTTTAGCAAAGGGGATTTACGGCAAAAAGACGGCGCTGATCAGTGTCATCATTTTCCTGACTTCCCTCCATATCCTGATCTCCAATTTCGATGTAAGGGCAGAGGGCTACCTGACTGCTTTTGCAACGGCTGCAATTTATCATTATTACCGGGCGCAACAGGCCAGCTTCCGGCACATTGTTTTGGGCTCTTTTTTTGCGGCCTGCGCGGTGATGATCAAGGGGATTTTCGTACTCATTCCGATCGCCATTGCTTTCATTGTGTATTGGCTGATGACGGGTAAAAAAGCCGAATTTTTTAAAATTAAATGGTGGCTGGCTGTATTGCTGGTCTTCGTCTTTATAGGTCCCGAGCTGTTTGCGCTGTATCAGCAGTTCGACCTGCATCCGGAGAAAGTTGTTTTTGGTGAACAGGGCGTATCGGGGATCAGGTTTTTCTTTTGGGATGCACAGTTTGGGCGTTTTTTTAACAATGGTCCCATAAAGGGCAAGGGCGATGTCTCTTTCTTCCTGCATACCAATATCTGGGCTTTCCTGCCATGGTCGATCTTGTTTTTCACAGCAGCATTCCAGCTTTTCAAAAAACGCATCCGTCAGGAAATGCCGGATGAAGCAATCTTGATCTGGACGAGCGCGACCGTGACTTTTCTCCTGTTCTCCTTTTCTAAATTTCAGCTTCCACATTACATCATTATCATTTTTCCGCAGTTTGCCATCATTACTGCAGTATACCTGGTCCGCCTGCAGGAAAAGGGGCTGCTGATTTTTTTGAAGATCCAGAATGCGCTGTTGATTATTGTATTTCTGTTGCTCGCAACAATTGCCTATTTCTTCGAGTTCTCTGGAAAAGACCTGTGTATTTTGCTGCTGCTGTCATTGGCGCTGATTGCCTTTGGCGTATTTAGGGAGAAGACAGTGCATACGGTTGTTGTGCGAAACAGCATCCTGGCGACCGGACTGATGTGTTTTCTTTACCTTTTCTTCTATCCAGCTCTTTTAAGATACCAGTCGGGTATGCATGCTGCCAGATGGCTGAACAAAAATAAACCTCAGGCAAATAGGGTCGTGTTCATGGACGCCCATGCTTTCGCTTTCGATTTTTACAGCGAAGGTGAGCTTAGCAATGCTTATGATGAAGCCACGCTCAGGAGATTAAATGACGAAAAGCGTGTAGTGGTTTATGCTTCTGCCACAGAACTCGACCGGTTGAAAAAAGCTTTCCGGGTGAATATCCTGCAGGAATTCGAATATTTTCGCATTACGAAGCTGAAACCTAAATTTATCAATGCAAAGACAAGGTCGGCCGTTTTGGGGAAAACCTATTTGCTGAGCATTCAATAGACCGAAAAATCAATCTGTATACGCTTCAAATTTATTTAGCAAGGTCTGGATCTAAAATATTTTGTGCTAAACTGTGATTTTTTGCATGTTGCTGCGAATAATGTAGTGTAGCTAAAATGATAAAGACTTGGCAGATAAAAGAGAACAATTCATTGAAGTATTGAGAGATCACCGAAAGATCTTGTTTAAAATCATCAATGCCTATTGCAAGGATAAAGATGATCAGCAAGACCTGGAGCAGGAGATCCTGATACAAATCTGGAATGCCATGGATCGTTTTGATGGAAGATCAAAACTGTCGACATGGATTTATAGAATTGCATTGAATGTGTCGATTTCACATTTTAGAAAAGACCATCGCCGTAAAGAGGGACAGATTGCTATAGATGAAAGCGTGTTGCAGCTTGTAGATGATGCCAGCCTGAATCCTGACCTGGAAGCGCGAGTGCATTTTTTATATTGCTGCATCCGGGAACTGGATGGACTGAATAAAGCGCTGATCATCCTGTATCTGGAAGGTAAAAGTTATAAGGAAATTGCCGAAATACTCGGAATCACCGAGAGTAATGCCGGTACCAAAATAGCCCGGGTCAAAAAGATATTCAAAGAAAAATTCAAACAAAATAGTTATGGAAAAATCTGAAATGCACGATCTCTGGACGGATCACGGAAAGCAATTGGAGACAGCGCTTAAGTTGAATGAGACCCTGCTCAGGAAAATGAACCTGGATCAGGCAGTTGACGGGTTTAAGGAGTTGCTAAAGGTTTCTGTATTGGGAAGAAATATGGCTTTTGTCTATTTTTTAATCTCGATGTTGCTTGGAGGTACAATGATCAATCACCCGCAGTATTTTTTAAGCCTTCTTTTGGGTGGTTTAGGTATGCTGGGTTCTTTTGCATACCATCTTAAAAATACCACTAAATTTACGAGGCTAAATGTTTACGAAATTCCGGTTATTGAACTTCAAAAAGCGATCTCTGAATTTAGGATCAGTTCCATCTCAGCCGGGCGGTACGATTTTGGAATAGTAGTGTTGTGGCTGACAACCATACTTCCCGCCTGCTTAAAATTGGTCACTCATGTAGATGTCTATGGAAATCATTTTTACGCAGGTTTTTATTTCCTTATCATAGCGGGCATGGCATTGGTCTTTTATCCGCTGAATTTACGGACTTACTATAAAATGTATGGTGAAAAACTTAGTCATGCGGAAAGATTACTTGCGGAAATCATGGCGTTCAAACGTTAATATACGTGATGCAAAATTGAAGCAAAAAAAGGGGCAGCCAAATTTGGCTGCCCCTTTTTTTAATTTCCGATACCTTAGTATCTGTAAGCTTCAGGTTTGAACGGACCTTCAACAGGTACGCCAATGTAATCTGCCTGGTGCTGATCAAGTACATCCAGTTCCACACCGATCTTAGCCAAGTGCAAACGTGCTACTTTCTCATCCAGGTGCTTAGGCAATACATACACTTTGTTTTCGTATTTACCTGGGTTCATCCAAAGCTCCAGTTGAGCTAAAGTCTGATTGGTAAATGAGTTGGACATTACGAAACTTGGGTGACCTGTAGCGCAACCTAAGTTTACCAGACGGCCTTCAGCCAACAGGATGATGTCTTTACCATCAATGGTGTATTTATCTACCTGAGGTTTGATCTCTACTTTAGTATCTCCGTAGTGGGTATTCAACCAGGCTACGTCGATCTCATTGTCGAAGTGACCGATGTTACAAACGATAGCTTTGTCTTTCATCACTTTGAAATGCTCAGCACGAACGATGTCACAGTTACCTGTAGTGGTTACGATGATGTCAGCTTCTAAAACTGCAGTAGCAAATTTCTTCACTTCATAACCTTCCATTGCAGCCTGCAGCGCGCAGATCGGATCAATTTCAGAAACGATCACACGTACACCCTGTGAGCTCAAAGATTCAGCAGAACCTTTACCTACGTCTCCATAACCAGCTACTACAGCTACTTTACCAGCCATCATGATATCAGTAGCACGACGGATCGCATCTACCAATGACTCACGGCAGCCATATTTGTTGTCAAATTTAGATTTGGTTACCGAGTCATTTACGTTGATTGCAGGTAAGTGCAACGTTCCGTTTTTCATGCGCTCGTATAAACGGTGAACACCTGTGGTAGTTTCCTCAGAAAGACCTTTGATGTCAGCAATCAGCTCAGGGAAGCGGTCAAAGACCATGTTGGTCAAGTCACCACCATCATCCAAAATCATGTTCAATGGCTGACGCTCAGGACCGAAGTGTAAAGTTTGTTCAATACACCAGTCGAAGCTCTCTTCATCAAGACCTTTCCAGGCATATACCTGGATACCAGCAGCAGCAATAGCAGCAGCAGCGTGATCCTGAGTGGAGAATATGTTACAGGAAGACCAGGTTACTTCAGCACCCAGGGCTACCAATGTTTCAATCAAAACTGCAGTCTGGATGGTCATGTGCAGGCAGCCGGCAATGCGGGCACCTTTCAAAGGTTGTGATGGACCGAATTCTTCGCGTAAAGACATCAGGCCCGGCATTTCTGCCTCTGCCAATCCGATCTCTTTGCGGCCCCATTCTGCCAGTGAAATGTCCTTAACTTTGTAAGGAACGTAAGTTGTCTCTACTGATGACATATTGTTGTTTTTTAAATGTTTAATTTTCAGTGTTTTAGGGTTTAAGATTTTATCGGTTGCCCGTTTGCCTTTAAAACGCCTCATTTGTTGAGTACAAAAGTAGCTAATAGTTATACCAAATTCAAAAGCTTGAGAGTTAAACAACTGCTTCCAGATATTTATGACTTTTGTGAGGCAATAGGAGTACAGCGCGCGCCTGCGTTAAGACCCCCTTTAATTCCAGGCTGTGACTATAAGAGAAACTCATCCCCATTCTAACCCTCGCTTGCGACAGGATAGTTGATAACTCAAAACAAACCAGGCTCTCGCTTGTGATAGTATAGTCCCCAACTCTTCGCAAACAGCCTCGCACACTCGCATTGTGATGTTGGATAACTCATCGCCTCATGCGCATAGAGATAGTCGATAGCACTTCGTAAGTCGTTAGGCATTTTGGCCTAGTGGATGTGCCCACCACTGCAATAAGCAATAGGACGAATATCCTAATGGGTGATTTGGTGCAAGTTATGTAAATAGCGCAAAATTGCGCTTTCGTTCATTATCAATGATTTGGTTGGAGGTTTCGGCAATACTGGCTCTTCCACACTTTTGGTGGTCGGAAGAATTGAAGGTAAAATTGTATAGAAAAATCGCCCTTAAATGCGACCTCTTGAAAGTAGTTGATTGTAATTTGACTAAGGTTCTATTTTACCACCAAAAGTGGGGACGAACCACATTCATTGTAATATACACCAGATGTCATGAATTGTGTGAATTTGTTTTTTTGTTGCCATCGCTATGTATAGCACCCGGCTCCAGATCAGCATCGAACCGCAGGCAGTCAGTTTTGACTAAGGAGTATTCCTTACGCAGGTAGACCCAATTATTTACGGGAGGCAGTTTTCTGACCCTCCCTTTTTTTGCGCTTTAAATTTCTACCCCATATCCATAAACCTTAGCCGACCAAAGCAGAGGATTCTTTGGCAAATGCTGGATAGGTCTGCAATACAGCACATCACGAACTAACGCCGCAGACAAAATACCCTCGCTCGATTCAAGTTACCACTTATCACGATGGAAATGTCAGCATTCTTGCATAAATATAATTCCAATCCACTACATTTGGTTAAATTTTGTATTAATGCCGCACTTCAGTTTCAGTAGGGATATTCGATATACTTTGGGTGAAATAAAGCTCAGGGGTTACAAATCAATTGAGGAGTTAACCACTTCGGTCAAGCCGGGATTGAATATTTTAATTGGCAAAAATGGCGCTGGAAAATCCAATTTTTTCGAGTTTCTTACGGCAATAAATTCAACCTTATATTCGCCTGAACAGATTCCTTATAAAAGCGCGGAGCTTGTATTTTCCTCGGATACTGGGAGTAGTTTCAAGTTCGGCATAAGTAAACTTCAGCTTAAAAACTCCGATGAAGATTCTCTAGAACTTCCATACCGGTTGTTTATGGAAGTGGATGATCAATTGGTTTATGACAGTACCAGCGAAGATCTTTCTATGATTGCCGTAAATGGATCACGCATATTTACTCCCAGAAACCTTGCAGCACTGTTTCGCAGGTTACAAATCCGGTATCCTGGCTCAAGGTATATTGGTTTTGGATATCCGGATAATGTGAAAGGTCTCAGCCAGCCTATGTCCATTGATATCCCATTCGAACAGGAAGACTTTTGGTACTTAATCGGTACCGACGCGCTACTACTTGATGATGCACTGAACAATTTTGAATCTGCACTACAGAAGGTATACGATAATCTTGGGGACTTGGAAGATGGCACTGAGGATGAGAAATATGCTCAAATAGTATCAGAGCTAAACTCAGAATCTTTCTTAAGGTACGCGCAACTGGATGAGCAAGCGCTGGAAAATTTAAAAAAATTCAGCCCTATCCAAGATGTAAGGATCAATGAGAACATGTCATTCTATAAGAGTGACAAGCACATTGTAGCCGACAACATCAGACTGGATTTTCTGGTAAATGATAACTGGCTACCCTGGTCCCATTTATCTGATGGGACAAAAAGGCTGCTCATTCTCATCACGGAAATAACACTTCGACCGGATAGCTTAATACTGGTTGAAGAACCTGAACTTGGCGTCCACCCCCACCAGTTTGATTTGGTCATGCAGTTTTTAAAGGAACAATCCAGAACTCAGCAAATTATTGTATCAACTCATTCCCCAAAAGCACTGGATATTTTCGAGGAGGACGAGCTTGATCGCATAATGTTGGCATCCTATGATAAACGTTTTGGAACTAAGATCAGTCATCTGAACGAACAGCAAATAGAGAAAGCATTAGGTTATATGCAGGAGGTAGGATTTCTCAGTGACTATTGGTTACTTTCTGATCTGGAGTCATGATCAAGGTAGGTCTTATTGGAGAGGATCCTTATGACAAGGAGGCCATTAAAAATTTGTTGACCCAAAGATACCCGGAGGTGAATTTCAAGCCTCTACTCAGAGGAATCAGAGGTGGTGGCTTGGATAACCCGAAAACTGGTCGGGCGATTCAAAACGAATTGAAAACAAATTCCTATGAATTTATTGTATTCATAAGAGATTTGGATGGACTGCCATCTCAAAATGATCTTCGAGTGAAAGTCAAAAAGTGGTTTGCGGACTTAAAACATAAGAATACTGATCTTCTATTGCTAAACATATGGGAATTGGAGGCATTGATTTTTGGAGATCTGGACACTTTTAATAAGCTTTATAAGGTTTCAGTTAGATGTACTGGTGACCCTATGATGGAGAGGGATCCGAAAGGGACTCTAATAACTGCAACTGCGAAGGGGAGAAAAAAGTATAGCGAATCTGATTGTCCGGAGTTATTTTCTAAACTTGACATCTCAAAGGTTGAAAAGAAATGCAGATTCTTCAGAGAGTTTTTGCAGGAATTCGACAGAACTTTAAAAGCACAATAATTGAGCTTTAAATTTTAAAATTGCTTAATGCTTCAATACGAGCGATTATCCTGATACCCGGACATCGCTGGTTTTAATCATAACCGCAGGCACTCGATTTGACTAATAAATATTCGTTCCACAGCTGCGCCCAATAATTTATGCTTCAAATTTTTAACTCTGCATGGCCTACCACCTGACCGATCACAATTTAAAACATCTATAGCTTAACGCTGCTGCGCTGGCTGCGAAACGCACCCTTTGGGCAACCGGTAGGCTAAAGCCTTACCTGACTGTATATTTCACCAAAAGTGGTTCTTCCCCACTTTTGGT
>Ga0256410_1000535_pt1 | contig 35959 bp, 26 predicted proteins | sample PhyWR1_FD_185983 | JGI IMG/M metagenome (GOLD analysis project Ga0256410, IMG submission 185983) | Leaf surface microbial communities from wheat plants in UC Gill Tract Community Farm, Albany, California, United States - DLSL W.R1 | ecosystem: Host-associated > Plants > Phyllosphere >... | reverse complement strand
CCAATTAAATTCTGGAAGAATCAGCCAAGCATTGATTAAAGCCCAGGTCAATCCCACATAAAAAATTTTGAGTAATGGGATTTTTCTGATGAATTTCTCAAGAAAAAATGAATTGTATAGCAATCCAATAACCACAATTACCGCCCACTTTAACAATCTGATTTCGTTATGATTAAAGACAATCAAGCAAAAACTTAAAATCCCGCAAAGTGAATTGAATATCAGAATCTTAATGAAAACTTTTCTCTGATTTTGATATTTCGTGTAGAGATAACCGCTGAAATATGTGATGAAAATCAACAGCAAACTTGGCCAACGGAATATGTTTTGCTCCAGCATAAAAAAACCAGCCAAAATTGTTCCCATCAAAGAGACAAAAATCTGACTGTCAATCACATATTTTTTTACTAAATTTAAAATCGACATTATTCTTTAACAAATGTCGGAAAAAACTATCTTACACAAGACAAAAATAAACTTATGAAAATCCTAAAGTCATTATCTGTATTCTTTTTGATACTTATGAATATGAATTTATCTGCACAGAATTACTACGACCAGCAATGGAAAAAAATCGAAGACAACTACAAAAAAGGAACTTACAAATCTAATCTTCCCGTGGTTTTGGAAATCCAGAATCAGGCTTTGAAAGACAACAATTCTATCCAGTTGATTAAATCTTTGAAGGCAGAATTCAGCATCAATAAACAGACGAAAGACGACACGAAAAACGATGAGAATTCTAAATTCTTTTCGAAACTTTTATCAACCGAAATTAAACTGAAGGGCGATGAGAAGCAATTGTTCCATATTTTGACTTTGGAATTCATCAAAGATTACTATCAAAATAATTCCTGGAAAATCAATCAGAAAACGAATATCGACAACGCTGATTTATCTCAAATTGAAACTTGGAGCAAGCTTGATTTTAAGAATTATTTGGCTAAGAACTATTCAGAACTTGAGAAAGAGAATTCGGTTTTGAAGAAAATCCAGATGCAGAAGTACAAAGAAATCTTTGAACAATCTGACAATTTGGATTATTTCCCGACGCTTTCTGATTGGTACAATTACAATTATATCGATTTTCTCAGAAATCAAAATCTTTTTACGCCGAACGAATTAAAAGTAAATTCGACCAAAATCAATTCAATTTTTGATTCGGAAATCGCTTCACTTTCTGGAAATGCTCAATTGTACTTCAAACATCAAAAAATCAATTATGATTGTGAATTGAATCATTGCAAAGACAAATTCGCTCAACTTGAAAAATTGGTTGGCAATGAATCTACGAAAGGCGATTACAAAGTTTTGATTATCGATGATATGATTGAGATTCTTCAGGAAAAACAGGATTTCAAATTGGCTTTGATTTGGGCAAATAATGCGAAGGAAATGTTTCCAAAATCTAAGTTCCTCAATAATATCAAGAACAAAGAAAATCAAATTAAAAATCCGCAACTGAATTTGTTCTATGAGAACGAAACACAAAGCAACAAGCCGATTCAGATTGTTGCGGAAGGAAAAAATGTGAAAAACTTTTCTTTGAATATTTACAAAGCTGATGACAACGCAGGTTTTCTGAATTACGTTTTTGATTCTTATCAAAATCCTTTTGCTAAGGTTAAAAAATCTTTGGTAAGAAAAGACCAATTCAATTTGCCGGAATCTACAGATTTCAAAACTCATAAAACTTCTTTGGAGCTGAAAGCACTTCCAGCAGGGATTTATCTGGCAGAATATATAGTTGAAAACTCGGTTCAGGGAAATTATCATTTCATTGTTTCGGATGCGAAAATCATTTATTCTAAGAAAGATGATTCCAATCCGAAAGCGAATATTCTGAAATTGGTGAATAATGAAAATGGAAAAGCTTTTGCAAATGAAAATCTTGAAATCACCGAATATGTTCGAGGAAAACAAATCGTAAAGCATTCGGTTAAAACGGATGCGTCCGGAAATTTCCAAATTCCAAACTCTGACAATAAAGAATATTACCGAAATTTCCTAATCAGAAACGGAAATAATTTCTCAATGATAAATGTTTACGGTTATGATAATTATAACAACCAAAACAAATCTCAAAATCAGGAAACCGCACAGATTTTCCTCGACAGAAAAATCTACAGACCTGGACAAATTGTTTACTTTAAAGCAATTGTAACAGGCATCAATGGCGAAACTCAGAAAGTAAAAGTGCTTGAAAAAATTCCGTTAAACATTATTTTGCACGATGCCAATGGTGAAGAATTGCAGACTTTAAAATTGACAACCAATGAATTCGGCTCTATTAATGGCAGTTTTACGCTCCCAAAAAACAAGCTGAATGGCAGTTTCAATATTGAAGTGAATAATGATAACAAATCCGGTTTTGATATCAATGGTTACACAGATTTTCAGGTGGAGGAATACAAACGTCCGAAGTTTGAAGTGACATTTGAACCTATAAAAGATGAATACAAATACGGTCAAACGATTGAGCTGAAAGGAAAAGCTGTAATGTTTTCAGGCGTTCCGCTGAACAATTCGACGGTGAATTATGAAATTAAAAAACAGAATATCCGTTGGCGTTATTTCTGGTGGTATCCGCGTGGGAATGACAATGAAAATTCGATTTTGGGCGATGTGAAAACCAATGAGAAAGGCGAATTTACCATCAAAGTAGAGTTGAAAAAAGATGAAACTCTGGAAGGAATTCAGATTGATAATTATGCAATCAATGCTTCTGTGACGGATATCAATGGCGAAACACAATCTGCAAACAGCAACGTGAAAGTAGCTTCAGTTTCTCATTATATCACAGCAAATGAAATTGGAAATATTTTTTCTGATGAAGCTGTTAAACTGACAGTTGACACCAAAAATTACAACGACCAAGTTCTGAAAAAATCTTACCAAGCAAAATTGGAAAAACTGGAAGAGCCGAAGCAGATTTTCAGAAGTCAATTTGAAAATACTGTTCAGGATTTGCCAATTATTTCTAAAAGTGAATTTGTACAGAAATTTCCTCACGACAGATTTGATAAAAATGATGATGTGAAGAATTGGAAGGTTGAAAAAGTTATTCTTGATAAAATACAAAACACTTCGACTCCGGTCAGTGTGACAAAAGATGCACAAAATACTAGAAACGAAACACCAAATACTAAACTTGATTTAGGGAAATTAGAATCTGGAACTTACAAACTTCAGCTTTACAATATCGAAGGGAAAGACACGATAAAAACGGAGCAATTCTTCAAAGTTTGGGATAAAAAATCGTTGGGTAAAAATCAAAATCCGTTTTTGGAAGTAATCAAACCAACGCTGGATTTCAAGCGTGGAGAGAAGGCGAAAGTCATTGTTTATTCGGCAGTTCCGGATGCTTTGGTCCAAATTTTCATTCAAAATGGGAAAGGCGAAACCACGACAGAAACCAAATCTTTCAAAAATGGAATTCTGGAATATGAAACGGTGATTCCGAAAGATGAAAGTATCTCGAGAGTGAATTTACAATTCCAATTGGTGGCTTTCAATGATGTAAAAACCGAATCAATTGATCTGAAAATTACGGACAGTAAAGATGATTTGAAAATCGAGACCGTGACTTTCCGAGATAAATTACAACCTGGACAAAAAGAAAAATGGACAATAAAAATTTCTGGCGCTGATAAAGAAAAAATCAATGCTGAAGTTTTAGCGAATATGTATGATAAATCGCTTGATCAGTTTGCAGTAAACTCTTGGAGCTGGCAAAAATTCTATTCGCCTTTCTACCAAAGTTCTTATGAGTTGAGAAATGGTTTGGAGCAGCAATATTATAATGGAAAAATTAATTATTTGAACACAAATGATATTCGTATTCCTAAGTTTAATTGGTTTAATGGCAGAATATACTTTGGGAATTTGAAGGATACTGATGGCGACGGAGTTGTTGATGAAGATGATGCTTGTCCTACGGTGCCTGGTTTACCAAATTATCAGGGATGCCCAAAACCTAAAGCTGTTACTGCACAAGAAGTAGAAATGTCTTTATCCCCTCCTAGAGCAAAAATGATGGCAACAGATGCACTTTACGGAAATCGTGCTGGCAATGTAGAAGAAGTTCTTAAAAGCTTACCAAATGTAAACTCTACAAAAGACTTAGACAAAATCCCAGTTCGTCAAAACCTCAACGAAACGGCATTTTTCTATCCTAATCTTTTGACAGATAAAGAAGGAAACGTTTCATTTGAATTCACTTCTCCGGAAGCTTTGACACAATGGAAAGTGATGTTTTTGGCTCATACGAAAGATGCAAGAACAGCAATTCTGGAAAAATCTGTTGTGACGCAGAAAGAATTTTCTATTACGCCAAATTATCCAAGATTCCTGCGGGAAGGCGATGAACTGAATCTTCAGACGAAAATATCAAGTTTGGTCAACCAAAAGTTAACTGGTTTTGCCCAATTACAAATTTTGGATGCTTTTACGAATGAAGATATTTCTGATAAATTCGGAATCAGTCAATTGACAGCAGTTTCCGGTTATAATAAGGAGCAATCTTTTTCTTTGGATGCAAATGGAAATACATCTGCGACCTGGAAACTGAAAGTTCCAAACAATGTTTCTTCGATTATTATTAAAATTGTTGCCAAAGCAGGTAATTTCTCTGACGGCGAACAAAAAGCCATTGCAGTTCTTCCGAACAGAATGCTGGTGACAGATGCGCTTCCGATTTTTGTGAAAGAAGGACAGACGAAGACTTTCACTTTGGAAAATCTGAAAAACTCAAATTCCAAAACATTAACCAATGTTTCCAACACTCTGGAATTGACAACGAATCCTATTTGGGAGATTATGTTTGCGCTTCCAAGCTTGAAAGATGACACCAATAATTCTGCGGATGTTGTTTTCAACAAATGGTTTGCAGATGTTCTGGCTTCGGAAATTTTCAAAGCCAATCCAAAACTGAAAACCGTTTTTGATGAATATCAATCCAAAGGTCTTTTGATCTCGAATCTTGAGAAAAATCAGGAATTGAAACAATTGTTGTTGGATGAAACGCCTTGGGTTTTGGAAAGTAAAAATGAGACAGAACAAATGCAGAAATTAGCAAGATTATTCGATGCAAATACGATGCGAAATTCCATTCAAACGGATTGGTCTGAATTGGCAAAACTTCAAAATCCTGATGGTGGATTCAGCTGGTATTCTGGTTATCCAAGTTCTTATTATACTTCGCTTTATATATTGAAAAATCTGAGTAGAATCAATGAATGGCTGAAAGGTAATGTGGCGGATTATCAAAGTTCTGAGCAAAAAGAAATGGTAAAAAAACTGGTTTCTTATGTGGATAATGAAGTGAATAAATATTGGAAAACTGAGAAAGACAATGTTTGGAACAATTTCGTAATCGATTATCTTGACACAAGAAGCTATTGGGAAAAAGAATTTCCTTTGAAAGCGAAAGGTGCAACTTTGAAAACTTCGGTCATTTCTAAAGCGAAAACTGCAAAAATTACTGACTTTACATTCTTTGGATTACATCGTTCGGCTCTATTATTCAACAATTATGGATTGAAAGATGTTTCGAAAAAACTGATAACTTATCTGAAAGAAACTTCTACAGAGACGGAAACTCAAGGGGTTTACTGGAAACAGAATCTGAACGATTGGGGTTGGTATTCTTCTAAAACTGTGAATCAGGCTGGTGCTTTGGAAGCTTTCCAGAAACTTACTCCACAAGATGAAAATTTTATTGAAGAAATGAAAATATGGCTGATCACTCAAAAAGAAGTGAATTCTTGGGGTAATTCCAGAGGAACAGCGGAAGTTATTTTTACAATTTTGAATTCAGGGAAATCTTGGACTTCTGCAGAATCTGACAAAGCAGAAATAACTTGGGGTGGAAAACAATTGAATCCACAAAAGCAGGCGACTGGTTATGTTAAACAATCAATTAATTCTGATAAACTGGATAAAGATTTAGGAACGGTTGTCATCAAAAAAGACAGTCCGGGAATTGTTCAAGGTGGATTATTCTGGCAATATTATGAGGATTTAGACAAAATAAAATCTTCGGAAAGTTATATTTCCATTACTAAGGAATTGTACAAAAAAGTCAAGACTGAAAATGGAGAACAATTGGTTAAGATTAATGAAAATTCGTCTATTAAGGTTGGTGATAAAGTGACTGCAAGAATGATTTTAAACACCGACAGAAATATGGAATTTATTCATTTGAAAGATATGAGAGCTGCAGGTTTTGAACCTTTAGGTGTGATTTCCGGTTATCAATGGAAGAACAATTTAGGTTATTATCAATCTACAAAAGATGCTTCCACCAATTTCTACATTGAAAATATGCCGAAAGGGAAATATGTTTTCGAATATGATTATGTGGCGAATGCGAGCGGAAACTTCTCAAACGGCATTACAACGCTTCAAAACTACTATGCACCGCAGATGAATGCGCATACGCAGGGAACGAAGATTGTGATTTCGGAATAAAATAAATTTAGTAATGTTAAAATGACAACCAAATGTAATTATTTGGTTGTTTTTTTTTATTTTTACCTCTCAACTTTTAATTTAAAAATAATAATTATTATCATTTTAATCAATTATAGTTAAATTAATTGTTCAAAACGTAATTAATATTTTATACAAATCATTATGGTTAAACATTTATTAACGGCCACTGGTATCATAGCTTCTATGTTATTAAGTGCTCAAAAGAACTTTTGGTCGCCTGTACAAAATTTGAGTGTTGCAGGAAAATCCGGATTAAAAGACAGAAAAACACTTCCAACTGAATATAAAATTTTCAGTTTAAATGTTGAAGGAATCAAGGCAGAGCTGGCAAAAGCGCCAAGCCGTGGAACTCAAAACGAAAGTCTTGTTTTAAAATTCCCTAATGCTTCTGGGAAACTTGTAGATTATGTAGTGCAAGAAGCCGCAGTGATGGAGAAAGAACTATCCGATAAATATCCTAGTATAAAATCTTACCTTGGATATCAAAAAGACAGTAATGGCAATACAATTAGATTCAGTATCTCTCCTTTTGACGGAATGAATATTATGTATTTTGATAATTGGGATGTGAGTTATATGGATTCCTATTCAAATGATTTGTCAAATTATATAGTTTATAAAAAATCAAGTTTGCCTGCAGATCCTGAGCGTTTCAATTGTGACTTTGACAATGTAAATCTGCCTAGTCAGCCATCAGTGACTCCGATTTCGCTTAAAGCACCAATCGTACAAGACGGGATGTTCAGAAAATACAGATTGGCACTTTCAAGTACAGTTGAATATTCTAATTATCATATTAATAGAGCCGGGCTCGCTTCTGGAACTACTGAACAAAAAAAAGCAGCAGTATTGGCAGCAATGAATACAACTATGACAAGAGTAAATGGGGTCTATGAAAAAACAGTTTCTCTAACAATGGTTATGATTCCTAATAATGATCTTTTGCTATCCATCGACACTGACGCTTATGGCCCTGGTTTTACTAATGATGATGGAGTAGCTTTATTAGATGAAAATCAAAATTTTGTAGATCAAACAGTTGGAAATTCATCATATGATATTGGACATATTTTCAGCACTGGCGGTGGTGGTATTGCACAACGACCATCAGTTTGCGCTGGTACTGGTAAAGCAAGAGGAGTTACAGGCTCAAATGCACCACGAGCTGATGCATACGACATTGATTATGTAGCTCACGAAATAGGACATCAGTTTGGAGGAAATCATACGTTCCGTGCAAATACAGGATCTTGTACCGGAAATGCCAACAACTCTACTGCAATGGAGCCAGGAAGTGGTTCTACAATTATGGCTTATGCGGGTATTTGTACATCTACAAATAATGTTCAGGCGCATAGTGACGCTTATTTTCATTCTGTAAACGTTGTAGAGATTTATAATGTAATTACACGTTCAATAGACTGTTCTGTAAAAACATCTAACAATAATGGTGTTCCTACTGCTGATGCAGGTGCAGATTACACAATCCCTAACGGAACTGCATTTGTATTAACAGGCTCTGGAACAGATCCTGATGGAGATGAACTGACTTATCTTTGGGAACAAACGGATTTTGCAGCTCTTTCTACAACTAATCCTCAACCCCCTGTAGCAACCGCAACTGGCGGAACTATTTTTAGATCTTACTTACCTACAACATCTAATAAAAGATATTTTCCAAGTATGGCTTCTATTTCAGCTAGCAATTTAGCTCCAAAATGGGAAGTTATACCAAATGTAGCAAGAACTTTAAATTTTTCATTATTAGTTAATGACAACAAAGCAACAGGAAATCAATCTGCAAGAGATTTAATGAAAGTAACCGTAACTAGTACCGGACCTTTCAAAGTAACTTCTCAAGCATTAGCAGCCAATTACAGCGGAGGTTCTACTCTTCCAATAACTTGGGATATTGCCGGGACAAATGTAGCTCCAATTAACACACAAAATGTACAAATCCTTTTGTCATCTGACAATGGATTAACGTTCCCTACCGTATTAGCAGAAAGTGTACCTAATACTGGAAGTGCAAACGTAATTCTTCCAAATGAAAATAATGGTAATGCAAGAATTATGGTAAAAGCTGTTGACAATATTTATTTTGCTGTTAATGCAACCAGATTCAACATTAATAAGGTTCTTGCGGTAAACGAGTCTGTTTTCAACAAAGGTTTTGCAATCTATCCAAATCCTGCCAAAGGGGAAGTTAATATTTCTTTGGATAAAGTAAACAAAGGTGCTACTTACCAAATAGTAGATCTTTCTGGAAAATTAATTTCAAATGGATCTTTGGAAAACGAAAAAACTCAGGTTAATATTTCTAATTTGAAAACTGGAACATACCGAGTTGTAATCTCTAATAACGGAGAAACTACAAGCAAAAACCTTATTGTGAAATAATAAGATTAGAGCAAATAAAAAAAGCCAACTTTTAAAAGTTGGCTTTTTTTATTTTAGAATCCGTACTGCAAAGCTATTTGAAGTCCGTTATTGCGTAATTGTTTATCACTATTATTCCAACTTGTTGAACCTGATTTTTTAATGTCTGTGAAGCCAAATAAATATCGAGCTCCCAATGCCATATTATTAAACCTAAATCCTAATCCTACTCCCGCACTCAAATCTAATTGATTATAAGCATCTTTATCTTTTTCGATAATAGTCTTATTATTAGTCTCATATTTGTTCTTGTTACCTAATAAATAAGAAAATTGCGGTCCGGCTTCAAAGTACAATTTTGGGATGGGTTCCAATTGAAACATAATCGGCATCGCAACATAATTCAAGTTCAAAGTATGAGTTGTAGTACCATTTTCATATTTTACACCCATATTGTTATATAGCAATTCCGGTTGAATGCTGAGAATACTATTGACCGAAGCGTGCATATAAACTCCGGCAAAATAACCAATTTTTGCATTCGTATCTTTCCAGCCATTGTCTTTGCTGACAGTAGAGACATTCAGTCCACCTTTTACCCCAAATGATTGCGAATAAGCCAATGACATCATCGTTAATCCAAACAACCCAAATATTTTCTTCATATATAATAGTTTATGAATGGCAAAAGTATAAATTATGAAATAGAAAAAGACCGAAATAATCGGTCTTAATAATATTTTAATATTTAATAATATTAGAATTTGTAAGATAATCCAACTTGGAAAGTATTATTTCTGTTCTTGTTGTTATCATTATTGGTAGAAGTTGTTCCGTCTTCACCATTACTTTTCTTGTTGATATCAGTAAAACCAGCTACATATCTAGCGTTGATACCTAAGTTCGGTGTAAAATTAAATCCTAAACCTAAACCAGCACCCATGTTGAAACTACTGAAATTATCTTTCATATCCTGAGATGTATAGCTCGCAGTTGATGAAGCTCCGCCACCTGCTGCAGTTGTTGTTGTATCACCTTTTGCCTTTGCAGAAACTAGGAAACCGAACTCTGGACCTGCTTCAATATAGAACGCTGGAGTTGCGTGGAATTGGAACATTACCGGAACAGCAATATAATCCAAATTAAGACTTGCCGAATTTCTAACTGTCTGAAGAGGCGTAGTGTAAGTTGCTACAGTTTTTGCACCATACTGGCTATATAAAACCTCTGGTTGGATGCTGAATTGCTCTGATAAAGGTGCATTCATAAAGATACCTCCATAGAAACCAGCTTTAGATTTTGCATCTTCATAACCATCATCTGAGATAGAAGAAACATTAAGACCCGCTTTTAAACCAAATGATGGACTAGTTTGTGCAAATGCAAATGTTCCCGCTACTAAACCTAATCCTAAAAATAACTTTTTCATAATATCAAATTTTTAATTTTGTTTTACGAGAATGGATACTTTCAAATTCTTTGCCAAAATTTAAAACATTGATAATTATAAATCTTTATTTCCCACAAATGTGTAAAACAAAAAACTTATTTTCAACTAATTACGAATATTATTCATTGAATAATAAATTTAATTTTGATTAAGTTCTCTATAAAAATTAAGGGTCAGAATAATATGTTCTGCGCTTAATTTTTGGTCAAAAAGGCAATTTCCGATGCCATTAATCAAAGAAAAATTGATATTTCCGTCCTGATTTTTCTTGTCATTGAACATCAAATCCATGATTGCCCCATTCTTGAATTCCGAAATATCGATGTATGGAAACAGCCTTTTTATCTTGCTAATGATAACGGATGAAACATCCACATCTATCAATCCACAAAGAAACGCCAGATGGGTTTCACAAATCATTCCCAGTGCGACAGCTTCTCCGTGAGGAATCAGATTTCCTTTTTTCAGGAACAGACTTTCTACAGCGTGACCAATCGTATGTCCAAAGTTGAGCGTTTTGCGCACATTCTCTTCTTTGAAATCCTGAGAAACAACATTACTTTTGATTTCCATACTTTTTTTGATGAATGGTTCAATGAACTCAGGCGCTATCTTTTCTATAGAAATCAAATCATTCCAATGTTGGGCGTCTGCAATCAATCCATGTTTCAGCATTTCGGCAAAACCACTTCTGAGTTCTTCAAATTTTAAAGTTTCGAGGAATTTTGGATAAAAGAAAATCGCTTCCGGCAAAGCAAATGTTCCGATAATATTTTTCAGATACTGATGGTCAATCCCGGTTTTTCCTCCAATTGAAGCATCACACATCGCCAACAAAGTTGTGGGAATATTGATAAATTTGAATCCTCTTTTATACGTTGAAGCCACAAAACCGCCCATATCCGTGATCACACCTCCACCAAGATTTATTAATAACGATTTTCTGTCCGCTTCCATTTCTGAGAATATTTCCCAAAGCTGAGTAGCGGTTCCGATATTTTTATTTTCTTCACCCGCTTCTATCTCTATAATTTCAAAAGGCGCATCTGTCTCCAGATTTGGGAGTAAAATTGGCAGACAATAGTTATGCGTATTCTCATCTACCAGAATAAAAATCTTACTCGGTTTGATTTGGTCGATATATTCATTAAGACTTGTGAAATCTTTGTCAAGCTCTTTTATCATAACTCAAATTTTAACAAAAATAAGAACAAAATGGGAATAATCGTTTTATTTGAACAACGAATTGCTCGCAGCCCGACCTGAGTGGAGCTCATCCCGAAAAAAGCCTGGGAAAGAAAATGGCTTTTCGGGATAGCGGGAACGGAGGGCGGAAAAGCTGCCCCAAAATAAAAAAGAGAAGCAAAATTGCCTCTCTTTATATAAATGATCATTAAAATCAAATCTTACATATGAATCGACCTCTTTCCAGTCGCATCCAAAGCAGCTTCTTTCACAGCTTCTGCGTAAGTTGGGTGTGCGTGAGAACTTCTTGCGATATCCTCAGCACTTGCACGGAACTCCATTGCGATAACGCCTTCTGCAACCAGATCTGCTGCTCTTGCGCCAATCATATGGAAACCTAGAACTTCGTCAGTTTTTTCGTCAGCGATAATTTTTACAAATCCGTCTGTGTCGCCACTTGCACGACTCCTACCCAAAGCTCTCATTGGGAAACTTCCGACCTTGTAAGCCACACCCTCTTCTTTCAGTTGCTCTTCTGTCTTACCAACTCCGGCAACTTCCGGCCAAGTGTAAACTACGCCAGGAATCAAATTATAATTGATGTGAGGTTTTTGTCCAGCCAAGATTTCAGCAACCAAAGTTCCTTCCTCTTCAGCTTTGTGAGCCAACATAGCACCTTTGATAACGTCTCCGATGGCGTAGATATTAGAAACATTGGTTTGCAAATGGTCGTTAGTTTTCACTCTTCCCCTTTCGTCCAGTTCTACACCAGCTTTCTCCAAACCAAGTCCGTCTGTGTAAGGTTTTCTACCAACAGAAACCAAAACATAATCGCCTTCGAAATTAACCTCTTCGCCTTTCTTGTTTTTGGCAGTTACTTTTACAGAATCTCCGTTTCTTTCCACTGCAGAAACCGCTGTAGAAAGTTCGAATTTCATACCTTGTTTTCTAAGAACTTTTTGCAATTCTTTAGAAAGCGCACCATCCATTCCCGGGATGATTTTGTCCATAAACTCAACAACAGTTACCTGAGAACCTAACCTCAAATAAACAGAACCTAATTCTAGACCGATTACACCACCACCGATAACTACCAAATGCTTAGGAATTTCTTTCAAATTCAAAGCTTCTGTTGAAGTGATTACTCTTTCTTTATCAAGTGTAATAAAAGGTAAAGAAGATGGTTTAGAACCAGTTGCGATAATGGTATATTTTGAATCGATGATTTCTGCTGAACCATCATTTTTCGTCACTTTGATTTGAGTTGCAGATTCGAAGCTTCCAAGACCTTCAAAAACAGTGATTTTGTTTTTGTCCATCAAGAAGTTGATTCCTTTTGTAGTTTGTTCAACTACACCGTTTTTACGCTCAATCATTTTTGCTAAATCTACTTTCGGCTCATCAATGATAATTCCGTAATCTGCAAACTCGTGTTTTGCTTTTTCGAAATGTTCAGAACTATCCAGCAAAGCTTTGGAAGGGATACAACCCACGTTAAGACAAGTTCCGCCCAAGGTAGGATATTTCTCAATAATTGCAGTTTTAAAACCTAATTGCGCAGCTCTGATTGCTGCAACATATCCGCCAGGACCAGAACCGATAACGGTTACATCAAATTGACTCATATCTTTGTGATTATTATTCGAATAAAAATTTCCTCAAATTTACGAATTTTAGAGCAATTTTGGACTATAATTTTAGCACAAGGAGCACGAAGTTTTTTATCACAAAGAACACAATTATTCAATTTGAATCTTGTGTCCTTTGTGAAGGCTTTGAGACTTTGTGGTTAATGCCTATTTTTGTATCAGATTTTCAAAATTTCATCAAAATGCCAATCGAAACAAATTATAAAAATATCCTTTCTCAACTTCCGGAAAATGTAAAACTGGTAACGGTTTCCAAAACTAATCCAGCTGATAAAATCAGGGAAGTTTATGATTTGGGACAAAGAGCTTTCGGAGAAAATAAAGTTCAGGAATTATTGGAAAAGCAACCAGTTCTTCCAAACGATATCGAATGGCATCTGATTGGACATCTCCAAACCAACAAAGTGAAATATATTGCTGGTTTTATCTCAATGATAGAAAGCATCGACAGCGAAAAACTTTTGAAAGAAATTGATAAAGGAGCTTTGAAAAATAATCGAAAAATCAATATTTTGCTTCAAGTGAAAATTGCAAAAGAGGAAACTAAATTTGGATTAACAGTTGATGAAGCCAAAGATATTTTCAATAATTATCTTAATGGAAATTATCCTAATATTGAAATCAAAGGTTTGATGGGAATGGCGAGTTTCGTGGAAGATGAAAATCAAATCCGAGAAGAATTTTCTATTCTGAAAAATCTCTTTGATGAACTATCTCAAATGAAACCATTAGAAACTTTGTCAATGGGAATGAGCGGAGATTTTCCTTTAGCCATCAAATGTGGTTCCAATTCGGTACGAGTTGGCTCTGCTATTTTTGGGGAACGGAATTATTAGTTGTTAGTTTTTGTTGTCAGTTGATGGCTGATAGTAGTTTGCTATTTTGTCAGGCTGAGACTCTCGAAGCCTCTATGAATTAAACTTCCATTAAACCAAACTCTTGTAAACCTTCATCACTTCCTCAGCAATCACCTCATCATTGAACTTCTGTACAAACCGCAAACCTTTTTCTGCACGTCGGTTTCTTTCCGATTCGTTTTCCCAAAGGAAGTTGATTTTTGCCCGGATGTCATCCACATTTTCTGGATTAACGTAAACAGAATCTGGTCCGCCAGCTTCAGGCAAACAGCTTGTATTGCTCGTGATCACAACAGTTTCAGAAAATAATGCTTCGATGACAGGAATTCCGAAACCTTCGAAAAAACTTGGATAGATGAAAATTTCGGCGAGTCTGTAAATCCCACCCAATTCCTCCATAGAAACACCCGATAAAAATTGAACTTCAATTTTACTTTTCTGGATTTCTTTTTTGATTAATTTAAAATATTTTGGTTTTTTCGCCCCTACGACGACGAGCGGAATTTTGGAATCCTTCAGCGATTTAACAATATTTAAAAGATTTTTTCTAGGTTCAATCGTTCCGACATTCAAAAGAAATCTGTCCGGAAGATTGAATTTTTCTTTAATTTGATTGAGGATTTCCTCAGATTGTTTTTCCTTGAAACTGGCGTGACAACCTTGGTAAACCACTTCGATTTTACTTTCCGGAACTTTCAGATAATGAATAACATCCAGCTTAGTTTGTTCCGAAATCGCAATAATTTTATCCGCAGAAACAGATGCTTTTTTAAATTTCCAAAAATGAATTTTTCTATCAATCCAAGTATAATATTCCGGATATCTTTCGAAAATCAAATCGTGGATGGTAACGATTTTTTTGATTGGTTTTTTGTTCCATTTTAAAGGTAATTCACCTGACAAACCGTGAAAAATATCCGCATCAATATTTTGTGCATCGATTCCGGTTTTCATCTGTCTCGAAAGCGTTCCTTTGGTTGTTTGAACGAAAGTGACATTGGGTAATTTCAGAATCTCATCGCCTCGTTCTGACTTCTTCTTGTTGAATAAGAAATATTGATTTCCCGGATAGGAAGTCGCTAAAATCCGCACCAAATCGCGGGAATAATTTCCTAAACCAGACCAGCTGGAAAAAACACGTTTGGCGTCGTATGCAATCTTCATTATTCTTTATTTTTTTGAGTCCAATTTTCCAAAAAATATTTGGTAGTTGAAAATTGATAATTATTTTTTTTTGCCCATTTGATAAAATCATCAAAACGATTTATCATAGCTTCATTAGTGTTCTTGAAGGTAAAAGCGGGCAATTTATATTTTGGATTGGAGATGTCTGCAAACTCCCAAGGATGAAAATAAATATTCAAAAATTCTGTGGAATTTATAGATATTTTAGACAAAAATTTATAAATCCAAAGTGGAAAGTTATGAAAACTTAACCAAAACAACGGAATTCTGAACATCGAAGAAACCGAAGCGGGAAACTGCAAAACCTTCTTCTGCCAAAATGGTTTCCTGCTGACCTTGAAGTTATTATATCTTCCAGGCAAATAAGTTGGATTGATGGATGAATTGTAGAAATATCCTGCTTCCGAAACTGCATCTTCTGAAACGGGACTCATTCTTGGCATCCTGAGACCAACCACTTTTGTATCAAATATTTTTTCTAATTCTAACCTCGATTCCAGCAAATGCTTTTCTTCAAATTCTGAATGAAACCAGGTGTGAGAAGCCAATTCGTGACCTTCTGCTAGTAATTTCTGAACCAAATCTTTATTATTCTCCGCAAAAACAACTGTAGAAAAAAAAGTAGCTTTGACTTGATTTTCATTTAAAATTTTGAGAATATTTTGTAATCCTTTTCTGGAAATCGCAAGTTGTTCTTCCAAAGGAATCTCGCCGTTATATTCCAAAGGCATATCAAATTCTTCGATGTCAAAGCTCAGTAAAATCATTTTAGAAATTTTTGTTCTTAATAATGTAATTTGGTCTTTGTTTTACTTCTTTGAAAATCTTACCAAGATAAATTCCGATAATTCCTAAGATGATTAATTGTAATCCGCCGAAGAAAACGATGGTCATAATTAATGAAGCCCAGCCAGAGATTTCTGTTTTTTCGATAAAAGAATACAAGACATAAATCCCATATCCTAAAACTGAAACTCCTGAAAATAAAAAGCCTAAATAAGCTGCAATTGATAACGGTTTGACACTGAATGCCGTAATTCCTGTGAAAGCAAACGTAATCATTTTCTTCAAATTATAACTGCTTTCCCCAGATTGTCTTTCGCAGGCTGTAAACTCGATTCCGGTTTGTTTGAAACCCATCCAACTTGTCAATCCACGAAGAAACAAATCATCTTCATTGAAATTTCGCATTACTTCCACAGCATTCGCATCCATCAATCTGAAATCTGAACCGCCGCCTTTCGTCAAATTGACATCGGAAAGACTTGATAATAATTTGTAGAAAAAGTCAGAAGTTTTCCTTTTAAAAAACGAAATCTCTTTGGGATAAGTTCTGATTGTGAAAACGATATCGTTGCCTTCTTCCCATTTTTTAATCAATTCCGGAATCAACTCTGGCGGATGTTGCAAATCGCCATCCATAGAAATCACCGCGTTTCCATCAGCATTATCAATTCCCGCTTTTACTGCAGGCTGATGACCGAAGTTTCTGGAAAATTCGATAAATTTTACATCACTATATTTTTGAGAAAGTTCTTCCAGTTTTTGTTGTGTATTGTCTCTGCTTCCATCGTTGACGAAGATGATTTCGAAGTCATAATGATTCAATCCATCAAAAACCTGTTTGATTTTTTGATGAATCAAAGCAAGGTTTTCTTGTTCGTTGTGAGCGGGAATGACGATGGAGATTTTTTTCATTAGTTTAATTTCAATCTAGTTGATAATCTTTCTCAAAATCCTTTGTTAGTAATTCGTACATCACTCTGAACCAGATTAATATACAAGGAATTGCTTTTGTCGAATATTTGATAAAAACTTCTTCTTTGATAGATTTCGGGAATAAATCCGAAAATGCAAAACAAGTGAAAATCATTACAAAAATCAATAAGCCAATGTCTATTTTTGATATTTTTTTTTGCATCAAAAACCAAATCATCACGCCAGCAATAGCGATGATGTAAGTCGGACTTTCGGAACCTGAACTGAATAAAACTACAAATAATAATGTTGAAGCCAAAATCATCATTTGAAATGATAAAAATTTGAATTGTTTTGTTCTAAGATAAGGCAACATAAATAAGATAAATCCAGGAATCAAAAAGATAAGATTCGATATAGTAGCATCGCCTAAAACTCTTCTCACAACTCCCATTAATGAATAATCCTGACGAGTTCCCAAAGCTTGATTTTCAAGATTTTTTCCTGATAAAGAGGTGTACCAATCAAAATAAGATCGAATTCCAAATTCCTTACTGGAAATCAGCATTGGTAAAACAAAAAACAGAATTGAGATTACGATTAATGAAATGATGAACTTAGTTTTATTTTTAACAAAGAAAAAAGCGGATAGACCAACGATTCCATAAATTTTCACAAAAACACCGATGAGAATGGCAAACGCAGATTGAGTTTCTTTTCTTTCATAAATGTAAATGGCTGACAACATCAGTAATCCCGTCAGAATAATATTAAACTGAAAATAAGTCGCGGCGGTAATAAATTCCTGAAGGCAAAGCCAAGCGAAAAATGATTTTTTAGCATTGGAAAAAGGAAGTTTGTAAATCGCATACAGAAACACTAAAGTGATGGTCACATTCCAGAAAACTGCGCCAAAACCGTCTGTCATCATTGCAAATGGAGCAATCAGCAAACTGAAAAATATACCGTAATGGTTGCTGTCAAAAAACAAATCTGGATATTGCGAAAATATATTTCTTTCCTGTAAAGTATTGTAAAAAACCCCTTTGAAAATCAGATAATTGTTATAACCGCCTGTTCCTCTTTTATACTTGCTGTAAGCCGTTACAGCAACAACAATAATATAGATTATAAAAATAATCCGGTAATCTGAGATTAATTTCAGGAACTTCTGCTTCACAACGGTTTCGTAGGTTTAATTTAAAAAAAATATCATTCTAACAAGAAGTTTTAATTCTCATTAGAATGACAAATATAAGTTTAAAATCTATATTATTAAACCGCTACATTATTTTCTCTCAAAGCATCATTAAGAGAGGTTTTTTTATCAGTTGATTCTTTTCTTTTTCCGATGATTAGAGCGCAAGGAACCTGATATTCTCCGGCAGGAAATTTCTTTGTATAACTTCCAGGAATTACAACAGAACGTTCTGGCACGTATCCTTTAGTTTCAATTGGTTCTGGTCCTGTAACATCGATAATTTTGGTTGACATTGTCAAACAAACATTGGCTCCAAGAACAGCTTCTTTCCCAACGCGAACGCCTTCTACCACGATACAACGTGAACCGATAAAAGCATCATCCTCGATAATCACCGGCGCCGCCTGCAATGGCTCCAAAACACCGCCAATTCCTACTCCACCACTCAGGTGAACATTTTTACCGATTTGAGCACAACTTCCTACAGTTGCCCAAGTATCAACCATTGTCCCTGAATCTACATAAGCACCGATATTCACATAAGAAGGCATCATAATCACACCACTTGCCACGAAACTCCCGTGTCTTGCAATAGCGTGCGGAACAACCCTTACACCTTTTTCTGCGTAATTTTTCTTCAAAGGAATTTTATCGTGAAATTCGAATGGACCAACTTCTATCGTTTCCATCGTCTGGGTTGGGAAATACATCACGACACCTTTCTTTACCCACTCGTTGATTTGCCAGCCATTTTCTGTAGGTTCTGCTGTACGCAATTCGCCTGCGTCTAGTTTTGCAACTACTTCTCTTACTGCATTCTGGTATTCTTCTTCTTTTAAAAGTTCACGGTTATCCCAAGCTTTTTCGATTTTTTCCTGTAAAGACATATGATTTATAATGATAATTGATTAAAGATAATTGATGTTATTTTGGATTAAATTTTCATCCAATGCAAAAATAAAAAAACTAAAGCACACTTCTCGCAAAAAGGAAAGCTTTGTTCCAATAAGCTTCGTTGAGCGAAGAAATGATAACACCTTTAGATGTGGATGAGTGGATAAAAGTAATCTCTCCACTATTTTTGATATCGTGAACGATTCCTACGTGTGTTACCGATGAACCTCCAGAAGTTGCGAAAAACAACAAATCGCCAGGCTTCGCTTCGGAAACGCTTATGGAACGACCTTCTTTGGCCTGATCTGTTGAACGTCTTGGCATTTGGATTCTGTTCTCATCAAAAACTTTACAAACCAAGCCCGAACAATCGAAGCCTGCTTTTGTATTTCCGGCGTATTTATAAGGCGTTCCAAGATAATTTTCTGCATTGTCCAGAATAGAAGCTCTTGTTCCGGAAACATTACCGGAATACGTTGAACTCAATTTTTTGAGATTTGCAGTTTTGGATGTTGAATTTGGTTTTTTGTAAGAATATTTTTTTGTGGGTTTCGATGCGCCACAAGAAACCAGGAAAATTGAAAATAAAATTACCAGTACAGAATTTTTCATTAAGTAGATTTTAAAAAGTAATTTTTTTCAATAGGTTTAATTTTGACAATCCAACAAAAATAGGACACTTATCCAAATTAAACAAGAGTTTGAAATAAAAACTTCTGCTTAAAAAGTTCAAATTCTGAAGAAATGTTGAATAAAATTAAAACAAAAAATCCTTACCATAAAATGATAAGGAAATAGTGGAGAATACGGGGATCGAACCCGTCACCTTTAGACTGCCAGTCTAACGCTCTAGCCAGATGAGCTAATTCCCCTTTTGTTCTGCAATGATACTGATTTTATACTTATCAACAAACATTAATAAAAAAAATTTTAATAAAAAAAATCGGACTCAAATCAATTTGAATCCGATTCCTGTAAAACGTAAAATTTAAAAATATGAAATCAATTTTGATTTGATTTTAGATATTCATCGATGATCTCGAACGCCTTTTTTTCGTCTCTAAGATCAACTTTAATAAAAGTGTTGGTTGCAGTGGGAGTCGAAAGAAAACTAAGATAAGAGTTCTCAACATCGCATTTTATTCCTGCATCTTCCAGCTTAGATTTCATCAGCTGGATCTCCTGTGGACTGCTACTTTCATAGACAGACACTCTTGTGGTTGCATCCATAATTCAGATTTTTGATTTTTATTAAGCATAGCAATTTATAAAAAAAATATCAAAACCCGAAATTCTTTATATTAAATTATCAAATATTGAATTAATTTTATCTAAAACAATCTGGATTTCTTCTTTTGTTACATTAAGATGCGGACGGAATCTGATGGATTTATCGCCACAAGTCAATACAAGGATTCCTTCTTCATAAAGTCTTTTGTATAACCAGTTTCTTGCGTCGTGGTCTTTCAAATCGAAGGCGCACATCAATCCTTTTCCTCTGGATGCAAAGATTTGTTCTGGATGTTTTTGTTCTAATTTTAGTAATCCATCCAATAAAAACTCACCAACAACTCTAGAATTTTCTACCAGATTTTCATTTTCAATAATTTCCAAAACCAATTGAAAACGAAGCATATCGATAAAGTTTCCCCCAAAAGTTGAATTGATTCTGGAGCTTTCTACGAAAACGTGATGTTCTACTTCGTCCAACTTTTCTTTGTTGGCTAAGATTCCACAAACCTGTGTTTTTTTACCAAAAGAAATCACATCAGGAATAATTCCCAAATGCTCATAAGCCCACATTTTCCCCGTCATCCCGATTCCGGTTTGCACTTCATCCAGAATTAAAAGAATTTCGTTTTCGTCACAGATTCTTCTCAGTTCAGCGAAAAACTCATTTCTGAAATGATTGTCGCCACCTTCTGCCTGGATTGGTTCAATAATAATACAGGCCACTTGGTCTGGATTTGCCAAAATAGCTTCCTGAATATGCAACAAAGCCATCTGCTCTTGCTTAATGGTTTCCTCCAAATTCTCCTCTGTAATTGGGAAATTCAGTTTTGGATTGGTAATTCTTGGCCACTCAAATTTTGGGAAATACTGGTGTTTTCTTGGGTCGGAAGTATTGGTCAACGACAATGTGTAACCGCTTCTCCCGTGAAAGGATTGCTTGAAATGAATCACTAAATTGGCTTCCTTATCAATATCTTTTTGCCAGTTTTTTCTGGTTTTCCAGTCGAAGGCCGTTTTCAGAGCATTTTCAACAGCCAAAGCGCCTCCTTCTACAAAAAAGCAGTAAGGTAATTCTTTCGGTATTGCCACTCTGGAATAAACGTCCATAAAATCTGCATATTCCTGCAAATAGACGTCGCTCAAAGTTGGTTTATAAGTCGCTAATCTTCCCAGCCAATTGGCTTTTTCCAATATGTAAGGATGATTGTAACCCACAGAAGCCGAAGCGAACATAGAGAACATATCGAGATATTCTTTGCCCGTCAAACGGTCTACAATGTAGGAACCGTGGGACTTTTCAAAATCCATTACAAAATCGAACCCGTCGGCTAGGATGTGTTTTCCTAATGTTTCTTTTACTTTATTTTCGTGTACAAGTGTGCTCATTTTAATAGTTGATGTTGGTTTTTGATTTTATGTTGAATCTGCAGCCCGACTTGAGCGGAAATCCTTTTTTGCGTATACTTCAAGTTCTATTGAATCTGAAATCTTCTGCAAAAAAGATTGGGAGCGGAAGGCGGATTAAGCTGCCATAAAAATTTTAATTATTTTAGTCTAAATCGAATTTAATTCCTTGTGCTAAAGGCAAACTAGTTGTATAATTGATAGTGTTGGTTTGTCTTCTCATATAATATTTCCAGACATCGGAACCTGATTCTCTTCCGCCTCCGGTTTCTTTTTCGCCACCAAATGCGCCACCAATTTCTGCTCCGGAAGTTCCGATATTCACATTCGCAATACCACAATCTGAACCGCCGCTGGAAAGGAACAATTCTGCTTCACGAAGATTTTGCGTCATAATTGCCGAACTTAATCCTTGCGGAACATCATTTTGTATCGCGATTGCTTCGTCCAGAGTTTTGTATTTAATCAAATAAAGAATTGGTGCAAAGGTCTCGTGCTGAACAATCTCATAACTGTTTTCAACCTCGGCAATACAAGGTTTCACGTAACAGCCGGAAGTGTAATTTTCGCCTTCCAAAACACCGCCTTCAACTATAAATCTCCCGCCTTCCGACTTACATTTTTCGATGGAATCCTGATACTGCTTAACCGCAGATTGGTCAATCAATGGTCCAACGTGATTGGTTTCGTCTAAAGGATTTCCGATTTTCAGTTGTCCGTAAGCTTTTGCCAGACGGTTTTTCACTTCGTCATAAACAGATTCGTGGATGATGAGACGTCTTGTGGAAGTACATCTTTGTCCAGCCGTCCCCACTGCACCGAAAACAGCGCCGATGATTGACATATTAATATCAGCATTCTCTGTAATAATGATCGCATTATTCCCACCCAATTCCAGAATTGATTTTCCGAAACGTTTGGCCACATTTTGCCCAACAATTCTTCCAACTCTGGTAGAACCTGTGAAGGAAACAAGCGAAATTCTTTTGTCATTCACGAGTTTATCTCCGATTTCGTGGTCAGCAATTACCAAACTAGAAATCCCTTCCGGAAGTCCGTTTTCTCTGGCAACTTCAGCGAAAATATTTTGACAGGCAATCGCGCAAAGAGGGGTTTTTTCTGATGGTTTCCAAACGACAACGTTTCCACAAATCCATGCTAAAGAAGCGTTCCAGGCCCAAACCGCAACCGGAAAATTGAAAGCGGAAATTACGCCCACAATTCCCAATGGATGATATTGTTCATACATCCTGTGACCCGGCCTTTCGGAATGCATCGTGTAACCGTGAAGCTGGCGGGACAATCCTACTGCAAAATCGCAGATATCAATCATCTCCTGAACTTCGCCAAGACCTTCCTGCAGAGATTTTCCCATTTCGTAAGAAACCAGTTTACCCAAATCGTCCTTGTATTCTCTCAATTTATTTCCAAACTGACGAACCAAATCGCCACGTTTTGGTGAAGGAACCTGTCTGAATTCTCTGTAAGCTTCCTGCGCTTTTGCAACCACTTTTTCGTAGTCATTGACATCGGAAGTTTTCACAGAAGCTATTAATTTTCCGTCAACCGGAGAAAAGCTTTCTATATTTTGACCGGATGAAAAGAATTCTAATCCTGTTGAAGTTCCGTTGTTTTCTGTTGAAATGCCTAATCTTTTTAGGTTTTCTGATATTGAAATTGAGGACATAAAATTTTTATTTTTGAAGTTTCTAAAGATAAAAATATATTTTGAACGACAAAATTTAAAAACTAACAATCGTTAGTTTTTAAATTGAAGTATCGTTGGGTTTGAGAATTTGAAAGTGAAAAACTATAGCTATTTTGAATGAATCTAAATTGGATAATTTTTCTTAATTTTGAAAAAAATAAAAAATGGAAGAGAATACGGAGCTGAAGGAAAAGAAAGTACCGAAATGGAAAGTCCTGCTGAAAAAGTTCGGCATTGGCGGAATTATTTTCTTTACTGTAAAAGGAATCATCACTTCTACCCTCATCTATTTTTTAGGAAAGAATTTTTGGGTCATTATCAAAGATTTTTTTGCGCAATGGTTTAATTAGTAAAGGTCTTCTTTTTTAGAAAATAACCAATCCAAAGAAAACTTTCCTGAACCTAAAACCAAAATCGTAAAGTAAAAGAAAAAGTAAACCAGACTCAATTCTTTGACTGAATACGGATCTGAACCGTGAACTACAAAAAATGCGACCAACATTGTGATCATCAACGGAATTGTTGCAAATCTTGTGAGAAATCCAAAAATGATGAAAACAGAGCACAAAAATTCTGCAAATACGACAAGAACTAAGGAAATTGCAGATCCTAATCCCAAGAAATTCATAAATTCTATATTATCATTGGCAATAAGCTTGTCCAATTTTGGCCAAGCGTGTGTCAGCATTGATATTCCGACGAACAATCGAAGAACCAAAATCAGCGCATCTAGAATATTATCATTGATTTTTGTAGAATTAAAATTTCTCATTTTTTAAAATCGAATTTAACTCAAAGCTACAAAAAAATCCTTTATAGAAAAGGATTTTAGAGTATTTTAACGGTAACCGAAATTTTTCAAATCTCTGTCATTTTTTCGCCAGTCTTTTTTGACTTTTACGAAAAGGCTGAGATGTATTTTTTTACCAAAAAACTTTTCTAAGTCTATACGAGCTTCCGTTCCAACTTTTTTGATCATCTCGCCTTTGTGACCTATGATGATTCCTTTCTGAGTATCACGTTCTACGTAGATTATAGAATCAATCACGATAGCACCTTCTTTTTCCTTAAACTGTTCTGTCACCACTTCTACTGCGTAAGGAATTTCTTTCTCATAATTCAACAAGATTTTCTCACGGATTGCTTCGTTAACGAAGAAACGTTCCGGTTTATCGGTGTACATTTCTTTGTCGTAATAAGGCGGGTTTTCCGGCAACATTTCTTTCAATTTTGGAAGGATGATATCGAGATTAAAATTATTGAGCGCAGAAATAGGAAGAATCTCAGCTTTCGGGATTTTCTCGTGCCATTCGGTTGCAATTTTTTCTAAAGCTTCCTGATTGGTTTGATCGATTTTATTTAATAAAAGCAAAACAGGAACAGGAATTTTGTTCAGCTTATCAATCAAAAATTCGGATTGCTCTGCTTTATCAGTCACATCTACAATGAAAAGGAAAACGTCGGCATCCTGCAAAGAATCTTTCACAACATCCATCATTTTTTCCTGCAAACCGTATTTTGGATCCAGAACGCCGGGCGTATCCGAAAAAACAATTTGAAGATCTTCCTCATTATACATTCCGAAAATTCTGTGACGTGTGGTTTGAGCTTTTTGAGTAACAATCGCCAGCTTCTCTCCCATCAACTGGTTTAGAAGTGTCGATTTTCCTGCATTCGGTTTCCCGACGATGTTTACGAATCCTGCTTTGTGCATTGATTTTGAATTAAAATATTAAACCTAAAATGACGTAAAAAACATTTTAGTGGACAGCAAAGTTACGGAAATTTTTGGGGGAACATTTCAGAATTCATAACATTAAATAAATGAAGATATTACAACATATTTTTTTATTATCTTTATTGTCAATTAAAAAACTTAAACTTATGAAAAAACTCTACACATTATTATTACTTATCTTTTTAAACCAACTTGTATTTTCTCAATCTTACCTACCACTTTTAAATATCGAGTGGAAAATAGAAAGAGTAGAGAAAAACAACGTCAATTATTATCCACCACTTACTAATAGTTTTGGAAGATTCCTTGAAGAATTTGATAATCAAAACAATGGTCCTTTTTATAATTTATCATCTGGAATGTACAATGCTATATCTGGCAGAATTAGTTGGAATAATAACTATTTTAATATACCTGCAATTTATATGACTTTGGGCATCTACGAAGGAGAAAATGAAATAGCAGTTAAATTTTTTGATGGACTTATTTATTCATTTTACGCCGGCGACTATACAAATTCGCCGAATGTTGAAAATTACTACTACACCTACGATGAAAACAGTAATGGCAAAAAGCTAATTGTCTCACGAACTAATGGAGACAAAATTTATTACTCAGAAAAAGCTTTAAGCACTTCCGACATTTCAAAATCAAAGATTGTAGTGTATCCAAATCCTTCATCTGATGTTATAAAAATCGAAAAACTGAAACCTAATTCATCATTAGAACTCACAGACAGTTCCGGAAAATTGATGAAAGCAATTTCTAATATCCAGTCCGATAAAACTGAAATTCATATTAAAAACTTATCTTCTGGAATATACTATTTAAAAATCAACGGACAATCTGTTCAGAAGATTATCAAGAAATAAAATAAATTAATAACTTATGAAAAAACTTTACATCCTACTTTTCGCAGCTAATCTATTGTCTGCACAAAGTTCAGAATTGCTAAATAACAAATGGCAAATAACTAAAGTGGTTGGAGAACTGTTACCCACTGACCAAATCCCTCCATCGATGCCTTATCAGCAAATTACCGAATTCAATTCAAACCCAGCCAGAATTAGTCTCTCATTTTTCAACAATGTCGGAATGAATGTAACTTATACGGGCGAAAATATGTTCACAGTCAACAGCAAAGCTTGTACATTAGCAGACTATTGGGGAGACAATGGTCAAGTCAATAATTTCTTTGGTTTACTTTGTGATTTTTTTAAAACAGACACCAATTATTTTTATCATATTTCTAATAATGGAAGCGAAAAAACCTTAACAATTGGGAATTCCATATTTCAGGAAATCCATTTCAAATCCGCAATTTTAGGCACTAAAGAAAATGGAATGAATAGAATCTCTGTCTATCCAAATCCAACATCTGATGTTATAAAAATCGAAAAGCTAAAACCTAATTCATCATTAGAATTGACAGATAATTCTGGAAAATTGGTTAAAACAATTTCTAATATTCAGTCAGATAAAACTGAAATTAATATTAAAAACTTACCTTCTGGAATATACTATCTGAAAGTTGATGGGCAATCTGTTCATAAGATTATAAAAAAATAAAAAACAAAACACTTATGAAAAAACTTTACATTTTACTTTTTACCTGTATATGGCTATTCGGTTTCTCTCAAGATTATTACTCCATTTTATCTGGGACAGAATGGAAAATACAAAAAATACAATGGGACAACCAAACAGATCATTATCCACCTGCTCCTTTTTCCAATTCAGGGTCAGGTACATTCGACAAGGTTGCTGATACTTATGTTTTTGGCACAAAATTATTCAATAGCGTTGCCGGAACCTTAGTTTATGGAGAAAACAATGCTAATTATTTTACGATTCAATCCACAAGTATGACACTGGCTGTTTATGAGGGCGAAAATGCAGAAGCCGTTAAAAATTTTGATTTTTTGATTGTACTATTTTATTCGGAATATCAACAGGGTAATTACACCATCGATTTTTCTCAAGATAATAGTGGAAGACATCTGGTAATATCCAACCCTTCTGGCAAAAAAATATTCTACAATGCTCCCAACCTAAATACACTTGACATATCAAAATCGAAAATCTCAGTTTACCCAAATCCAGCTACAGACCTCATTAAAATAGAAAATCTGAAACCAAATGCGTCCTTAGAATTAATTGACAGTTCTGGAAAATTAATAAAATCGGTTTCCAATAATAAAACATCAACAACTGAAATCAATATCAAGGATTTATCTTCAGGAATTTATTATCTGAAAGTTGATGGACAATCTGTACAGAAGATCATTAAGAAATAATTTTCAATAAAATCAAGAAAAATCGGTTCAACTTTGAGCCGATTTTTTTATTTTAAAGTTTTAGGGAAAAAGCTGTTTCGGTTGAATACTAAGCTTTTACAAGAATAATCGAAGAAGTAGGTAACGATTTGGTAACGGTGCTCATTGCTTTGCTTTTCAACGTGTTTCCGTTCGCTTACGACAAATATACAATTTTTGTTTTTGCTAAAATAATCCATTTTATAAATTATGAAAATTATAGCAACCTTATGTTATAAACATACTATATTCTTGTCATTCTCTGTGATTCAATTTTATGAATATCATTTATAGTTATAGAGTTTTGGATGACCAGAGTCATAAGATTCTCACGGTTTATCAACTCTATGTCATTAGATTTTGCCAATATTACAGCAGACGAACTATAATTATTATTTGTTATTGTTAACAATTTGAATTTCTCTTTAAACTTATCTTCATAATATTTCTTTGCAGTACAAATTTCTTGTATTGCTCCATTACCCACTAATGATTTTGTCTGTTTAGCTTGGATAAGATAATTATCTCCATTTTTCAAAATAACAACATCAACTCCTTTGTCGTTAGAATATGGTGTTAAGTAAACTTGAAAGCCTTGTTTTTGATATAGTGCTCCAATTGTTGCTTCAAATAAATTTGGGTTCAGTCGGTCAATGTCTTTAATTGTTTGAATCTCCGGTTTACTGTCAGTCTTGTTCCCAAAGATATTTTCAAACAGTTCATCTGGCGATAATTCTGCTTGTTCTGTTGGAAAGAGTGCATTGCTGGCTAGTGTTTTTTTATTATTCAATAACGTATCAAGAATTTCATCAAAAGATTTTAGTTTATTGCCTTCTTCATCTTTCATATCATCAGGAAATATCGCCATCGGATAATGTACGAAAACATCTTTTTGCTGTCCAATTCTGTAAGCTCGATCAGTTGCCTGTTCTTCTTTTGCAGGATTCCAATGTCTTGTGTAATGTATAATGTGATTTGCTTTTGTTACATTTAAACCTACCCCTGCTGCAATTGGCGACATAATAATTACATTAAATCCATCTTGAGATTGGTAATAGTCAATAGTTTGTTGTCGGCTTAGATTCTGTTTTCCTTCATTTTGTTTTTTGGTTGGTGTATCTCCATTGATGATACTCGGCATAAATCCATAAATATTCCTAATAACATTTTGAATCATTCTTTGAGTTTCTTTTCTGTCAGCAAAAATAATAGCTTTTTCTTCTTTATATTTTATTTCAGCTAATATTCCCAAAGTAGTTTGTAGCTTGGCAGAAGTCTTTATCAGTTCTTTAATTTCTTCCTCAGATTGATATTCGTTAGTTTTTTTATCAACTAAATAGGGATGATCCGAAATATCTCTAATTGCCCAAATCGATTTTAGCTTTTGATTACTTTTTTCTACACCCTTTAATTCGGAGTTATTTGCCAATTCAATTTCTTGTTTATAACGTTCTAATTGAATTGGTGGCATTATTTTTTTGATTCTTGACTTTTCGTTGTCGTGTTTTGTAGGTAAATCTTTTGCGACATCCTTTTTTAATCTCCTCAGTAGAAAATCACCAATGCGTTTTCTTAGTTTGTCTGTCAGTTCTTGTTGGTCAATACCATCTCTACCTAATTGATTTTGAAATTCCTTTACAAACTCTTTAATTGTCCCAAGCAACCCTGGATAAACAAAATCCATTATAGACCAAATATCTACCAAGGTGTTTTCAACAGGTGTACCTGTCATTGCAATTCGAAAACCTGCCTTCATTGCTTTACTGGCTTTTTCTACTAATGTTCCAGGAGTTTTTATTTTTTGTGCTTCATCAAGAGCAATTACTGCAAAATCAACCAATCCCAAACTAATTTGATAAGACCTTAACGTTTCGTAATTGGTTAAAATAATTTGCTTGAATTGTAGCTCTTTTGCATCTTGTTGATTCTTTATTGTATTGTTTTCTTTAGTCAAAGAGACCCCGCCATACAATTTACATAATGGCAAATTTTGAGGACTGAAAAATTTTTGATATTCGTTCTCCCAATTTTCAAGTAAGCTAACGGGCGCAACAATCAAATAGGGCTTATTATCATCAAAATTTTGACAATGCCATTCAATAAAATAAAGTAGCTGCAAGGTTTTACCCAATCCCATATCGTCACCAAGTAAGCCTCCGGGACAGTTTTTTTTGTAAAGAGTTTGAAGCCATGAAATACCTATTTTTTGATGATGCTTTAGTTCTAATCCTAGCTTTAAGTTTTGTATTTCCGAAAATGCAAGTTTTAAAGTATGATTAAGTTTACCATTTTGAACAAATTCAAGTTCGTCAATATTTTCTTTTATTATGAGAACTTCGTGGTCATTTTTCTTTTCTTGTTTTACAGGTTTATTGGGAGTTTCAAACTGTTTCTTTGCTGTAATGATAAATTTTTCTGCATCTTCAATAGGTATTTCTGCGTTTTCCCATTCTACAGTTTGCTTCTTTTCTTTTACTGCAATTTCTTTTTGTTCAATAAAATCATTAAGTTTTTCTGGCGTTTTAAAATAGATTTTCTTTTCTCCGTGAACTTTATCTTTTATTAAAATTCCGGGAATCCATTGTGATTTATAAGGACTTGCAAAAGGATAAACCTTTGGAGTGTAAACGCCAATTTCTTTTACTCTATCACTGTAAAAAACAGTGAAGTCTACATTTTCTTCATCAAAAAACAACTCAGGATGTTCAATGATTTCTTGAATTGTTTCACGGTCTGATACTTTTCTTATGGCCTTTACCTTTTGTAATTCTAATTTTTGACTTTCAGAAATTACAACTCGTGTTGTTTCTCCATTATTACCAGAAACAGGATAAACATCTCGAACCATTGGCAATTTATCAAATATGTTATTAAAACCAATTGCGTTTTCAATTTCTATGGAAGGCAAAATTTCAAGGACACCATTGTTAAAGTCAATGTCTAATTTTATCTTTTCAGGAATAAAAAGTTCCTGATTATTGAGGAAGTGTTCCAATGTTAATCCGCTTTCCTTTGAAAGTGATTTCAATTCTGATAGCTTTTTTAAATTGACAACATTTCCTTTTTCGTTATCAAGCAAAGTATTGAACTCGTCAATTGCTCGGCATAGTTGATATTGATTTTCAGATAGTAAATATTCGCTTTCTTCAATCTTAATAATTGCTCCGTTTCGGTTTGTTTCTAATCTCGTTCCGTTGGGTGCAAAATCATAAAAACCATATTTGAATTTAAAAGAATTGTGAGTTAATGTTCCTTCTGATTCTACAAAAATTTCATAAGGATAACCGTTTGGTAAATCCAAGATTTGTTGATCTATTTCGCTTAATCTTAAAACATCTCTACTTTCAATTTCGCAAGAATTTTCTGTATAATCAGCTAGTCCGTTGTCGTGTAATTCCGTTAGAATTGCTAGCTGTGATAAGAATTCTGCTTGAAGTCTTCCCCAATCCGAAACGGCTATATTATTTCCAGAATTATCATGAAAATGGAATGAGAATTTGTCGTTTTCGTTAGTATATTTTAAATTCATCTAAATACTTTTTGGGTCATCCAATTATTAAATTTTGTTTCCCAAATAGTTTTTCCATCTTTGTGAAACAATCTACCTTCTTCATTGTACTGGTCAGAGTATGTACCTGATTCAATCGCCATCGGCATTGAACTATTTCTTAAGTCATCAGCACTGTTAAGTTGATAATTTAAATTAGGCTTGAATTGACTGGTTGGTTTATAGGCAATCGCAGCGTAACCTTCATTACTAAATTCAATCAACATATAATTTTCTACATATAAAATAAATGCTGAAATATCTCTTTTGCCGATGAATGTTTCAAATCTTGCATCTACATACTCAGCAATCCTTTCGTCTCGTTTTAGTAGATTTTTTGTACGTAGCGGACCATAAACTTTAAAAGAAGAAATTTTAGAAGCAAAGCGTAGCCAAAATTTCTTACGTCTTTCATCATTGATACAGACATTGAAAAATACATTGATAAATTGTTTAGTAATCCATTCATTGAGTATATTTCTCGCTTCGATAAGTTCTCTCCGTTCAGATTCTGTTGCATTATCGAAAGCCGACCAGCTTGAAACAGTACTTGGGTCGCCTATTTGAGAAAAAGCAATTTTTTTCACACTGTCTTGTAGTGTAGAATATTCAGGTTTATTGGCTTGAATGATTATTTTGCTAATTAATCTTTTGCTTGTAATTGAACTATTATGTTTAAATAAAACTTCACTAAGATAGTTAATTTCATCAGCAATTTTGCTCTTATTTCTGTCATAATATGTAATAATGACTTTAGAAAAGTAAGAATAGCCAAACCATGATTCAGGAACACCTAATATTTTTGTGGCATCTTGAATTGGCTTGTTGAGTTTTGCTATGTGATCGCCAAAAATTAAATCTCCATTTTTGGTATTGAAAAACTGTTTGTTGTTTTTGAAAGAAGTTAATGTCCTTCTACTGCCTGAATAATCATTTAATTTCTGATTGATAAATTTTTCTAAATACTCTGATGATTTTTGATATTTAGTTTCCCAATTTCTTAAAAAAAAATCTATCAAACCAAATAAAAATCTATCTCTCCAATTTGATTCCAACAACGTCAAAGAATGTTTCAATTCATTCTCATTACTGAAAATTGCAGTCAGTTTTTGTTCTGAATAATTTAGAGCATAGGTTAGTGTCTTTAATTCTCTTAGCTCAAAACTTGTATTTTTATCAATGATTGATTTTTTAAACTTTTTAAAAACTTGCGAAATAAGAATATCTGATGGTTTAGGATCGGGATTTTCACCTAATAGGTCTGTTATTTTTTGAAGTTTGTCAATTCTATGATCAATTAAGGATATTAGGGTTAAAGGAATAATTTTCTCTGCAGATTTCTGAAAAGCAGTGGGTGAAAAATGGAATTGTAATATGTCTTGTATTACCGGCATATTAGTTTTTTCTTACATTTAATTTACTGAGTTGTTCCGTTAGCTCTTCTAAAATGCCTTCTTGCATAGATGATGCGCCTGCCAAAGCTTCGATAGATGTCGTCAGATGTCCAGTATATTTGCTTAAATAGGTTTCAAGACTAACTTCTACAGTAGCTTGATAATCTTTCAAACCTATTGATATCTTTCCAAAAATATCTTGCAATCCTTTTTCTATAATTTCAAATTTCTGTGCATAATCGGCAGAAACTCCTTTTGCTGTTTCTAAAGATTTTTGAATTTCAATGATTGTGTTTGAATTGTTTTTTAAGAACTGATTGGAATGCTTTGAAAATTCGTTTTGTGATTCACCAAACTTAGTAGAAGAAGAATTAATTTCTTGCGAAGCATTTCGGAAATTTGAAATGACTTTATCTAATTCTGTTTGAGCTTGATTGAGTCTGGAAATACTACCGTTTACTTCGGTAGAAAGTCCATTCATTTTTTCAATGCTTGTATTGAAAGCACTTAAAAGATTATCGGAAACTTGTAAATTTTTGGATTGTTCGGTTAATAAAGATTGTTGTCCTGTTTGTAAATCGCTTACTTTGGTTCTTAATATTTCGCTCATATCTTCAACCTGCTTTCTCATAGCATTAGTTGAATCTTGTGACTGGGAAAGTGTTTGCTGAGAAATTTGCTGAACCACTTCTTGTAATCCTCTGAAATTTTCATTCAGATTGTCAGTCATGTTCTGCAACTTAGTAGGAAAATCAGAAAGTGAACCACCTGCTTGACCAAGAAGTTTTGCTAAATGTTCCATTTCATTTTTAGTATCACCACTCATTGATGTTTTGAATTCCTCAATCATTTTCCCCATAGACTCCTGCAATTCTTTTACAATACTTTGCGTCATATCGGTAGCTGGGTCATTTAATTTGTCACCTAAACTTTCAATTTCTGCTTTTACCAATTTCAATTCGGCAACAACACCTTCGGTAGGGTTATTTAAGATTTGCTCAAATCCCGCTGAAATTGTCAGAGCCAAATCACTTGAAAACGTTTGAAGTGCATTAGATTGCTTAGCAGATTCTTTATAAATATCTCGAAATATATTACCTGCTTTAATTGTATTGCCGTTGTCATCAATAGAAACAAAATCATTTCTTAATTCGCCAATTGCTTCAATTAATTGATTTAAAGCGTTAGTTTCATCACTCAAAACACCTTTTTCATTTTTGTTTTTAATAAAAGCTATTATTTTTGAAAATATAATTGAGAGTGTAATACCAGCAATCGAAGCATAAAATGCTGTCTTTAGACCATCTAATAATTTAGGAATACTTCCTTCAATATCTTTTGTTTCAAACCCTACTAAACCAAATGTAATACCGCCAAAAGTACCAAGAATACCAATAGTAGTAAACATAGAAGGTATTAAGTCTAGATAATTTTGATTAACATTTTGATATCCTTTCTTTATTCCATACAATATAAAGATGCTATATACTACGTAACCAAGCATTACAATAATTACTATTTTTTCAACTATGTTCATTTGTCATTAATATTTTTAAGTGCTTCATTAATAATTGCTTCACTTGTGGTTACTATTCTAAATTCAACCCTTCTTGACTTGTCATTATCAATTGGTTGTTTACTATCAAAAGAAATTTTATAATTTTTATCAACAGCACGACCGTACGAAAGTCCATTAGCAGTAAGCCAATATTGTAATCTTTCTTTTTCTGTTGGTTGTAAGTTTATGAAACAGTTTTGCGTACGTAGAAATGCAAGTACATTCCTCCCTCTGTCTTGCGAAAGTTTCATATTATCAATGTATGGATCGCCCGAAAGTCCGATTGGCTTGGTGTCAGTATGCCCTTCGATTCTGATTTCAGCAATTTTGTCTCTGTATTTTTCCTGCAATACAACTGAAAGGTATTTCGGTAGAAATTCTGTAAGAATTGTTTGAAAATGAGAAGTAATTTCGGAACTTCCAGTACCAAAAAGCACCTGCGGATTTGTAAATTTTATAGACAAATCGTTATCTAATTTTAAATCCCACTTTGCAAAGTCATCTTTAAATGCCTGGTTTAATTCGTTATACAATGCAACTTTTGATTCTTCATAGTCTTTAAATATTTGATTTTGATCCTTCTGCTTTTTTTCTACCAATGCCATATAAGAAATAGACATAAATAAAAAAATTACCATTAAGACAGTCATTAAATCTGCTAGAGGAATCCAATGGCTTTCTTTCTTTGTTCCTGACATTTATGATTTATAATTTTTAGATTTAATTTAATATTAACTGATAAAAAATTTTCTATTTATATCCACTTGCTTCAAGGAAAATACTTTAATTTTTATCTTAAACAAATATCTACTAAAGTATTAAAAAAGAGCCATCAATAAATTAATTATTTAAAAATTTGTTAATTTTCATAGGATTTCTATAATATCTCTATGTAAGTTTTAAATAAGTACTGGTTTACGCCTCTTTAAACCCTTTTATTGTAGTTACTAAGTATTGTTTTTATTATGATCTTCCACGGTCTGACAATTTATATATGTTTCATTTAATTCCATTACGGATTTCCGTAAAAAGCAAAAATAATATGAACAAATTCTCTTTGTTCGTTATTTGCAGATGTTAATATTGATAGCAAAATAAAAAAACATCTTACAGATTTCATATGTATTATATCTATAAAAATCAATCCTACAATCTTCTACCTTTTTTCTTTTTCCTCATATCTGTAGCAAATTGTTCTTCCTCGTAATCATTACCCTGTACGTCAGGTAGCAAACTTAATAATCCTAAATCGGTACTATCCCAATGCTTATTTGAATTTATTTCAAATAGGTCTTTCGTTGGCAAATAGTCAATTGTGTTCATTTTGGAAACAGGTTTGTCTTGTATCTTTAATTCAGGTTTGTTTTCATTATTCCACCAATCATTAAATACATTTGCGGACAGTTTTCTGTCTAAAGTTGAACCGTTCCAAACAGTTCGACTTTCGTTGTCTATAAAAGTAATTCCGTAGATCCGTCCTTCATTATTACGCCTTACAATCGTATTGATACCCTGCTCAACAAGTTGCTTTTTAAAATCCGTCTCGCTGTTTGTGTTATTTATAGCCAATTCAATGGTATTCTTCAGAACAAACCTTGCAGGGCTGGTTTTCATTTTATCTTTGGACTGAGCATAATGTTTTTGAAGCTGTGTTACACCTGCATCTTTTCCGAATAGTGATGCTTTAAACGGATTGCTTACTTTATTTCCGTCCTTATCCAATGCCACATAAACCAATCCGTTTACGGTTTGACCGTTTCGCTCGCCTTTAACCTCTTCTGCTGTGATATTTAAAAGGGAAAGTAACGCATTGTAACTACCCATAGTAGAATAGCTATAATATTTTGGCAGATGCCGTACTACCGAAGCAATTTGACTTTTGATGTCCCCATTTTTATGATTTACAGGCTTAAAAACTTTATTGGTTTTTTTCTGCTCCTTTTCGGTGGCTTTGTTCAGGTTATATTTCGTTTCCAAATCCCGACAGATTGCCATTGAGCGCCGATGGTCGTAATCATCGGGGATTTTTTTTCCGTCAATTCCCACGCAGGTCGAAACAATATGGATAT
>Ga0256410_1000531_pt1 | contig 36212 bp, 31 predicted proteins | sample PhyWR1_FD_185983 | JGI IMG/M metagenome (GOLD analysis project Ga0256410, IMG submission 185983) | Leaf surface microbial communities from wheat plants in UC Gill Tract Community Farm, Albany, California, United States - DLSL W.R1 | ecosystem: Host-associated > Plants > Phyllosphere >... | reverse complement strand
CCTGCTGATCGACCACAAGAACTGCGAATTCAAAGCCGCCAGCACCGCCCTGAGCCTGATCGCCAAGTACTACAGCCATGTGGACCTGATCAACATGATGTCGCGCCTGGCCCGTGAGGAGCTGGTGCACCACGAACAAGTCATGCGCCTGATGAAAAAGCGCAAAGTCGAGTTGCGCCAATTGAATGCTGGTCGGTATGCCTCGGGTTTGCGCAAAGTGGTGCGCACCCATGAACCTGTCAAGCTGGTGGACACCCTGGTGGTGGGCGCTTTTATCGAAGCGCGCAGTTGTGAGCGTTTCGAAGCCTTGGTGCCGCATTTGGACGAAGAACTCGGCAAGTTTTACTTCGGCCTGCTGAAAAGCGAGGCGCGGCACTTCCAGGGTTACCTCAAGCTGGCCTACCAATACGGCGACGCCAAGGACGTCGCCCAGGTGATCGAGCGGGTGAGGGCGGCCGAGCAGGAACTGATCGAGTCACCCGACATCGAGTTCCGCTTTCACAGTGGCGTGCCAGCCTGAGGCCACGGCCGCGCCGATCAGCGCGGTGATTCCGGCGAGCAGCAGGATCACCGGCTGTGTACCCAGCGGTGCTGCCAACACTGCTATCGCCAAGCCTGCCAAAGGTTGCGGCAGGTTGTTGAGCAAGGTGATCACGCCCACGGTCTTGCCGAAGTCCTGCACGGGAATCACCCGCTGACGGGTGCTGCGCAGGTAGACGTTGAACATCTTGTCGAAACCGGTGACCAGCAGGAAGCCCACGGCGTATAGCCATATGCCGGGGCTGATCGCCATGATCACTGCACCTACCGCAATCATCGAATACGACAACCCGCCCAGCACCCTCAGCGGGAGCCCGGCCCGCGCCAGGTAAAACAGAATCCCGATGGTCACCAAGGCGCCGGCTGCCTGCAGCAGGGCATAGGTGTCCTTGTCTTGCGCAAATTGGCCGGTCACCATCGCCGCAGATGTGGCCAGCGTGACACCAATGATCAAGTTGACGCCCACGGCCAGCGTAATGATCCGCTTCAGTTCCGGCAGGCTGCGGATATGCCCGAAGGCAATCTTCAGTGGCTGCAGCCAGATATCCCGATGCTGCTCGAACGTTTCCAGCTGTGTCGTGCTGGAGCGTTGCCACGCCCGCATCGCCAGGTCGGCCAATAAGAACAGCCCGGCCACCCCGAGTACGACCCAATACCAGGCCCACACTTCCAGCATCAGCGCGGCCACCAATGGCCCGAGCACCAGCCCGCTCTGGTCAGCAATCTGTGAATAGGAAAGTGTCTTGGCATAGCTGTAGTGGGGGAAGACATGAGGCATCAGCACTTCCCGCGCCATGATGCCCTGGGTGGTCAACACGCCGCAGAGCGCCGAGAGCAGCACGATCCAGAGGATACCGTCGAAGACCCCGTACAAAACCACGGCCACCCCGCAAGCCAGCGCCCGGCAAACCTGGCTGATATGCAGGATGCGCACCGGCGCGAACTTGTCGCACAATGCGCCACACACCGGGAACGCGAGATAACGCGGCAGCGACTCGACAAAGAATGCAAGTCCAGCCCAAGCCACGCTCTGGGTAGTCTGGAACACGATCAAGGGCACGATAAACAGCAGAATCTGGTCGGCCAGCCGCGACAAGAACAGCGAAACAAAGAACGCCAGGTAATCCTTGCGCATACAACTCCCTGTGGTTGGCGTTAAAGATTGCAGGTTATTTGTTAAAAACTCTTAAAAACATGAACCTTCGTGGCCAATCCTGGCCAGCGGCTTCAGTTGTCCAGCTTGCCACCTATAATGCCCGCTCTTCAATCCGTGTCTGCAGACTGAGAACTTATGGAAAACCTGGGGCTGGGCAAGGTCTTGCTCGTTGAGGACGACGAAAAACTGGCAGGGCTGATCGCGCACTTTCTCGCGCAGCATGGCTTTGAGGTACGCGTGGAGCATCGGGGCGATGAGGCCTTGGCGGCGTTTCTCGCGTTCAAGCCGAAGATCGTCGTACTTGACCTGATGTTGCCGGGCCAGAGTGGCCTGCATGTGTGTCGCGCAATTCGCGCGGTGTCCGACACGCCGATCGTGATCCTCACGGCCAAGGAAGACGACCTGGACCATATCCTTGGCCTGGAGTCCGGTGCCGACGATTATGTCATCAAGCCGATCAAGCCCCCTGTGTTGCTGGCGCGCCTGCGTGCCTTGCAACGACGTCAGGCGCCGGAGCCGACGGTGCGCGGGGCGCTGGCCTTCGGGCGGCTGGCCATCGATCGCAGTTGCCGCGTGGTCAGCCTTGGCGATGACAAGATCGACCTCACCACCATGGAGTTTGAACTGCTGTGGCTGCTGGCCAGTAACTCGGGGACGATCCTGTCCCGCGATGACATCCTCAACCGCATGCGCGGCATTGCGTTCGACGGGCTCAACCGCAGTGTCGATGTCTACATCAGCAAACTGCGCAGCAAACTCAACGACAACCCGCGCGAACCAGTGTGCATCAAGACCATCTGGGGCAAGGGCTACCTGTTCAACCCGTTTGCGTGGGAGGCCTAGATGCTGCGGCTCTATATCCGCCTGTACATCATCCTTGCGCTAGGCCTGGCGGGCGCTATCTGGCTGGTCAACTACACGTTCGACGAGCTTCTTCCCGAGGCCAACGAAACCTATAACCGCGAGGCCATGCGCGGCCCGGCCTATGCTTTGGTCGAGCAGTTGCGACCCTTGCTCGGTGATGCCCGCCAAGCGCGTCTGGGCGAGTTGCAACCCCATTACGGTCTGCACCTGAAACTGGTCCAGCGCGATGACCTGGCGCTGAACCCGCGTGAGCAACAGTTGCTGGCGGCTGGGCAGTTGGTGGTGCGTGGCGATTTCATGGAGTTCATCGCCAATCTCGACGGCGGCCCGCAATTGCTCAATATCAAGCTGCCCGACGAGCCTAAATGGCTGTACTTGTGGGCCTACAGCCTGTTGGGGCTGAGCCTGGCGATCGTGCTGTATTTCTGGGTTCGGCCGCACTGGCGCGATCTAGAGCATATCCGTCTGGCGGCGCAACGTTTCGGTGACAACGAGCTCAGCTCGCGCATCCTGCTGCCGCGCCGTTCCACCGTGCGTGAGCTGGCGGGGCACTTCAACCAGATGGCCGAGCGTATCGAAAGCCTGATCGCCAACCAGCGCGAACTCACCAACGCCGTGTCCCACGAACTGCGCACGCCCATTGCACGCCTCTCGTTCGAACTCGACCAACTCAAGCAGCAGGCCGACCCGCGCCAGCGTGGCGAATTGATTGCTGACATGTATGCAGACCTGGGCGAACTGGAAGAAATGGTCTCCGAACTGCTTACCTATGCCAGCCTGGAACGTGGCGCCACCCAGGTCACACGCGAAAGCATCGAGGCCCTCAGCTGGCTCGACAGCGTGATCGGCAGTGTGGCCCTGGAGGCCGAGGCGGCGGGTATTCAATTGTCGTTGCGCACGTGTGAGGTGGACTTTATCCAGATCGAGCCACGCTTTATGGCACGTGCGGTGATCAACCTGTTGCGCAACGCCATCCGCTACGCCGAGCGTCGGGTGGAAGTCTCGCTGGTCAAGTTCGGCAGCGGCTACGAAGTGCGGGTGTGTGACGACGGGCCCGGCGTCCCGGAGGACGGCCGGGCGAAGATTTTCCAACCCTTCATGCGCCTGGACGCGAGTCGCGATCGCCGTACCGGCGGCTTCGGCCTGGGCCTGGCGCTGGTGCAGCGGGTGTCGCAGTGGCATGGCGGCCAGGTGCAGGTGTTGGACTCGGAATGGGGCGGCGCCTCATTCCGAATGACGTGGGCGTACGTTGAGTCATAGGGTTATCGAGTGAATTGGCGCGGCCTATAAGTGATTCTCAGGTCGTCATGTATAGGAGGCAGGCCGGGCGGAGCGATATTGATCCTGATGGTTTGACCATGGTTTTTTTGGATGTGCGGAATGGCTTTTCCATTAAATAAACCTTCCGTCAATAGATCGGTGGCTTGCTCAATAACTGCCGACGTCCCATTGGGATAGTTTCGCAACACCTCATTTCGTACTCCGTTTCGTATGGCGGTTACGGATGTCGAGCCATGCGTCAATGAGACGGTCCCTTCAAACGCCTTGACCGGTTTGTTTATTTCTTGTTGAAAGAGGCGCCCAAATGCTTTGCTTCTGCCTTCAGCGGAGTAGCACACCAGAAGGCGTACGTTATCGGCAGAAGTAAGGTCCACACCCTTTGCTCTCAGCAGCTTCGCTAACCCAGGCGCATCATAAAGCGTGTTGTCCATGATTATCTTCGTACCGTCACCTGTGATCCGCTCAACCCAATTTCGTTTGATACCGTGTGCGACGACATTGAGGCGGTTCGTGCCTTTATAGGTATCGGTGAAGGTATGAACTTCATTGCCAATCAGTTTCAGATCCCTCATCGGCCCGCCCATTTGAATGACATTGTCGCGGCTCAATCCTATGTCCAGTGCGCGCTGCTGAGGTGTCATGGCAGGTGTGCTTGTGCCGGGCGCTGCAGACACCTGTGGCTTGAAGTCCTCCAAGGGCTTTCCATACGTTTTGTTGGTCTTTGGATCTACCGCATACCATTTGCGGGTTGTTCTATCGAACCTTGCTGGTGTGGAGAATTCGGTAAGGCTTCTTTTGTAAGTGCCTTGCGCGATGTCAGGTTTTCGTGCGAGGTCGGAAAAGTCATATTGCCCGGTTTTTCCTGGCGAGAACTTATGGAAATTAGCGTTGAGCCCACCGGAAGGCTGAGCCGGTGTTTGTGTAAACAGCCGTCGTCCGAAAGGTTTACCGCTTTGTTTCAACGCGCTATTCACCGGCTTGGCCGCTGCGCCAGCAACCTTGCCCAGACCCGCGGTGGTCAAGTACATGACACCATCGAATACGATGTCGGACGCCACCGCAAGCCAATCGCCGTTGAGCACGTTTCTGATGGGGTTCACGACAACCATCGAGGCGAACAGTAACTCTCTGTTCCTTTCGAACTCTTCATCTTCTTCGTCAAATCGCGTTGTGTGGCCGCTGGCATTCACCAGTTGTTCAAGCTCGACATCACCGAGGGTGTGCTTGGAGAGCAACTCCCCCAGAAACTGACTGCGTGCACTGTTATACGATGCCGGGACACTGGCGTCTGCCGGCGGCGTGATGGCTTGTAACTTATGGCTGTCGGTCTGCGAGACGCTAAATGGCGTGATGGCTGTATTGGAGAATTTTTCTCCTGCCAGATGAGGTGTGGGCGCCTTGATCCATAGCCCTTGAGGGCCTGGAACGAATGCGCTGCCCAGGTCATCGCGGGCTTTCAGATAGTTGTGTTGCGGGCAAAATTCATAGAATTTTACTTTGTTCTCATGCGTTGACTTGATGATCAACGCGCGCTTGCTCGGATCTTGACTCGGCGTTGATTGGTCAAGATTGACGGCGCCGGACTTGGTGACGACTCGATGTTTGATGACGGTGCCTTCAATGAAAATCTCGAGTTTTCCATATTCCAGCTGCTTTCTATCGCTGATCGGTTGTTGCGCAATGAGATGTTTGCTGAGGGTGACCAGCCCGCTTTCCCTGCGTTGCTGATAATTGGCCACAGCAAGGCGGTGTACGGACTTGATATCCGGGAGGTGGTGAAGTAATCCGGTGGTTGTTCCTGGAAGCGCCTGTTCTCTCAATGAATACCATGTGTTGTCCTCCTGCGGGGCTGGCGCTCGGCCTGAGAGATAAAGGTCCAATAGGGAATAAGGGCCCGTGTTGGTATGTAATATATCGTTGTTGAGGGCGTTATTCGCCCGCGCCTGGGGCGTTGTGAGCACGGCCAGTTCAAAGGGCACATTCTTATAGCGCTTCCCCAGTTCTTCCAGTGCCTGGTCTTTGAGCAGTGGAACCTTCGCGGTGATGTCCCCGGGGGTTGTTTGCAGCTCGCTCATGACCTCGGAGAACGTTTTCTGCGCTGTGTCCAACTGTTCGTCTGAATAACGCCCTGTAGGCGATGGCGAGAGGACGCCATGCACTAACGCCCAATCGATGACCATGTCTAATTTGGCCGCATTCAATAGCGCTTGGTCTTCTGTAGCAACCGGATCGATTGCCGCGTATTTGACGACTTCAGCAAAGCTCATGAGGGAACTGCTGCCAGGGCTCTTTGCTTTTATGTAGGCCACTGTGGCTTTCAGGGTGGCCCACGCCGGTGAACCGTAAGTCACATCAGCGGGGATGTCCTTGACCAGCAGTTCCGGCGCGGCACTTGATAGCAGCATAAACGCCGCCACGGGGGCCATCCTGGCCGTGCACCGGCCACTCTCGGCCAAATGGGGGATCAACGCTTGCTTGATGTGACTCAGCGGCTGCCCATAGAAACGTGGGGCCGCGAGGTCGAAACCGGCACATTCATTTCTCTTCGACACATCATGGGCCGTGGGTGCATCCAGCCCCAACAGGATCGCCGCGAGGGTCATGTCAGAGCCGTCGGTATCGCCAGCGACGCCCATTTTCCGCTGTAGGGCAGCTTCCAGCGTCCGGGCTTTTGGCGAGCGAAGGATGTCTTCTACGATTTCTCGTGGGGCGTTCAGCTCGGCGTCTGTCCAATGGCGATTTTTCGTCAGGTAGGTAAAAGCCCCTCCTTCATTGTTCACGGCGTGCGAAGCACCCAAGTCCGGTAGCTTGAGGTTGTTAAAGCGTATGTGGCTGTAGAGCTGCTTTTTTTCATCCAGCGTCAGTGCCGCCGCCCAGCTCAAGGCGCCGGTGAGATTGCCATGGGGGATGGAAGGCAAGGGCCCGCGTTGAATGGACTTGATCAAGTTGTTGATGTCGTCTTTGGTCTGCGGAACGATCCACCCCTTGTCGGTGATGAATCGTCTGAGGCTGACGCTGGCCTCCGGTGCCAACTGCTCATCCTGAACGTACCAGGAAGTGGGGTCCACGTTTAACTTGAACGCGTCACTGTCGAGCATTTGCGCAATCAAGGTTTTTTCGTGTTGCGCAGCCTGTTCTGAGGTGTGTGGCGAATCAATGAAAGAGGGAGGGCTGTCGGTCGCGTTGGCAGAGGCGGAGGGTGGCGTGATTGCCGTGGACAACAGTTGGCACAGGCGATTGTTGTTACGAACATCGCCCCATTCCCTCTGCTGCTGTTCCAGCGCGGTCTCTGAGCGCAGTTCAAATTGTGCGGGTGAGAGCACCGCACCAGGCAGGGGAAAGGTGTTTGCGTGTTTGACGTCATTTGCGCGTTCTGTGAGCGCTTCACGGCTATGAGGCACCTGCTCGCCATAGAAGGTCGCAATGTCTTTGAGGTCAGCGGGGCGCTTGGCATGCGTAACGGGGTCGGACCGACCGGGCGAAGGGACAGAGACGGAGATGTTGCCCGCCGCTAACGTTTTGGACGTCTGCATGATCAATGGCCACGAGGCAGGCAACGATTGGCCGTCGCTGAACTGTGCCCCCAGCGCGAGGATGCTGGCGCGCGCACCCGCTTCACCGGATGCCGAGGGCTTGGCGTAGGCCTGTATCCACCCGGGCGTGGTGTCGCTCGGGGGGAAAATGCGAAGGGGGCGGGATAGGTCAACGCGATTCGCGTGGGCCCACTGCTTGAAATCGTCACCCGCCACTAGGCTGTCGAGGTGGTTTCGCCATTGCCCGAACGTAGAGTCGACAGGCACAGGGTAAACGGCCTCACTTCCGGTCACCGGTAAGGGCAAGTCTTGGGCTGCGCGGGTTAGCGCGGCGGCATAGGTTCCCGCCAATTCTGCGTCGGCTATATACCGCGGGGTACTTTTTATGAGTTCCAACCAGTCAGGTGCTTGTGGGGCCGACTGAGGTGAAGGGGGTTGCTGTGCATCCGGTGGCGGGGACTGGTACGTGGCGGCCGAAACAGTAGCGGATTGAGTCGATGAGACCATCAGTAAACTCCAGAAGAACGACGATAGCGACTGCGTGTTTTCCCACATGCAGCAGTGACTATTCGTCGCAAGTGCCAGGCCTCCGGTTCCCCTCTGCTCAGTGAGGGGATATTTCACTCCTCAGGGGTTGAGCGTTGATGCCGACTTCCCCCTCAAAAGCTGTATTCCAGCACACCCATCACCGACGTCTGCAACCGACGCTCCACGATCGGGCTCTTGCCGGCTTCATCCGCCAGGTACTGCACATCCAGCAAGGTCGAGAACTGGGTGTCCTCGCTGATCGGCAGGCTCCACACCAGGTTCATGCCATTACTGATATTGCCCGCGCCCGCCTTGTAGGTTTTGAAGCGGCTGCGTGCGGCTTGGCCGGTGGTCACGCCGTACCAGGTCTGCAAGTAGTCACGGTCCCCGAAATGGCTGTTGAGGCTGGCGTCGAGGGAGCCGAAACGGCCTTCATACAGGTTGGTGCCCAGGCTCAGTTCCACGTGGGTGAACGCCTTGCCGCTGTCCTTGTGGTCATCTTCCTTGAGCGCATGTTCCAGGGCGGCGCCAACAATCACGCCGCCCAGGTTGTAGCTGGCACTCACACCCAGTTGCGGGCGTGACTTGATCTCGCCCATGCCTTTGAGACGCTTGGCGCCGAGGTGCATGGACGTGTTTTTGTCCTTGCGCGAAGCACTGGCACCGACGTAGGCCTCGAAGCTCAAGGCATTGCCTTCGTAACCCCAGCCCAGGCCTTTGTCGGTGTCGAGAAAAAGCCCCCAAGGGCTGACGATGGCACCACCGAACACGGGAGCAGTCATGCGTTCATCGCTGCCGCTGTAGCGGGGCAGGTTGGCCACCCCGGCGTTGAGGCTGTAGGTCCAGTCCTCGGCCAGTGCGCTGTTGGCTCCGGCGAGTAAACACAGGGAAGTCATGGACAGGCAGAGGTTTTTGGGGCTCATCAGGGTTTTCATGTCAGTCAGAAACTCAAGGGTGGATGGGTACGTTTGAAGGCGTAGCCCGAAGCGCTCAGGCCATTGATCTGGCGGCTCACGGTGTCGCCCAGGCCATAGCCGGTCCCGGCCAGTACGGCGTGGGCGTTGTCGACGGGCAGCAGGATGTAGTCGGTCAGCGGTTCGTCATGCAGTTGGCCGCGAATCACCAGGAAGCCTTCTTCGAGGCGCACGCTGATGCCGCTTAATGGCGCGTCGGGCTCAAAGCTGTTGAGCACCTGATAGGTGCCGACCGTGTCGGCCCAGGCCATGGGCAGCGGCGGCGGGTCGATGCGCTCACCGATGGGGATGCGTTGGCCGTGGCTGCGCGCGGTGAGCATCTGCCGGCCTTGCACGGTGATCACGTCGAGTTGTACGTGGCCCAGTTCACCGAGGTCCTTGAGCCAGAAGCCGAAGAGTTTCTTCTGCGCGCGCAGCCAGCCCTGATCGTCACGCAGCAGTTCGAAGTTGAAACCCGCCAGTTCGCCGCGCAGCCGCTGCTCATCATCCTTGATCCTGAAGACGCCCCAGGCGGTTGCGTAAAACCCGGCCAGGCGCTGACGGTCGATGGCTGTCGGCACTTGGCGCAGCTTGAGCCCATGGCGGGGTGACTGGCAGTCGTCGCTGCACACAGGCGTGCCGGTTTGCGCTTCAAGCATCAGGCGCAGGGTGTCAGTGGCCAATGTGGCGACCAGGTCTTCGGCATTGCTGTCGTTGGCCATGATGATCACTGCCAATTGATGGTCCGGCAGCAGGCTCAGCTGTGCGGCGAAATCATCGCCACCGCCGCTGTGCTGGTAGGTACGCACCCTAGGACCGACCGGCGCGTCACCACAGGGCGCCAAAAACCACGCCAGGCCGATCTGGCAGTCGAAGTCCAGGGCATTGCCGGTGTTTTGCTGGGTGAACATTTCATCGATGGAGCGGCTTGCCATTACCCGCTTGCCCTTGTAGAGGCCCTTGGCAAATAGCATCTGCACGTAATGGCTGAGGTCCTTGGGGCTGGCCCACAAGCCGCCGGCGGCGATGTCGCGCAGTTGCGCATCGGTGCTGGCGACGCCTTCCTGATAGCCCAGGGCGCGAAAGCCTACTTGGGCAGCGGTCCCGACAAAGCTCGCGCGATCCATCTCCAGCGGCTTGAGCAGGCTGTGTTGCATTTGGGCTTCAAACTCCTTGCCGCTGCTGCGCTCGATCGCCGCGCCCACCAGCGCATAACCCAGGTTGGAATAGGCCACTTGCGTGCCGGGCGGTGTGCTCAGCCAGACACCGGACAGGCGCATCGGCATCTGCCCCATGGCGTAGCTGTTGCGCAGGTCTCGCAGGTGTTCACTGGGCAAGCCGGACTGATGGCTCAGCAGGCGACGCAAAGTGATGTCGCGGTCGGCGGCCTGCTGGTCGGCGTGGAAGCGCGAGCGCACATAGAACTCGCGCAGGGTCTGCTGCAGGGGGGCATCCAGCGTCAGTCGCTGTTCTTCAACCAACTGCAGGGCCGCGCTGGCCGTGAGCAATTTGGAGATCGCACCGGCCCGGAATGCCGTGTTTGGCGTGACAGGCAAGCCCTTGGCTTTGTCGGCCATGCCGAACCCGCGCGCCCAGATCAATTCCTGGCCGTTGACCAGTGCTATCGACAGGCCCGGGATGTTGTCCTGGGCCATGTCCCGTGGGATCCGGGTTTGCAGGTAACGGATGATCGCGCTGTAGTCACCCTTCGCAATTGACGGAGGGGCCGGTGACTGCCCGTGGCAGCCAATACTGCCCAACAGGCAACCGAGCAACGGAAGACCGCGCAATGTGCGAAGCATGACGAGCACTCGACAGGTGATTTGGATGCTCGCATGCTAGGGGCGCAGCGCTCGCCGGTCTTTTGCAGCTTTGTCGAGAAACTGTCAAAGACTGTTAACGGCCCTTGCGGTTAGGCTTAGGCGCTGTGCGGCATCAACGTGGCGATCAACGCACGAATGGTGCCGGGCAACGCCTCCAGCTCCCGCACCAGGATGCTGCGCTCGCGAATCGCCCAGGGCTCATCCAATTGCACTGCGATCAATTGCATGGTGCGGCTGTGACGCACGGCGGCCGACTCTGGAATGATGCCGATGCCCACACCGGCTTCGACCATTCGACAGATCGCCTCGAAACTCGACACTTGGATACGCAGCGACAAATGCTTGCCCAGCCGCTCGACATGCTCGCGCAAGAAGCTCAGCAAGGTGCTGCCTTCGTGCAGGCCGATGTGCTGGTAAGCGAGGGTCTGTTCCAGCGTCACTGACGCTTGCCCCGCCAACGGGTGCCCGACCGGCACCATCAACACCAGTTTATCCGTGCTGAAATGCAGCACCTGCAACCCCGAAGCTTCCACCGGCCCGGCGATGATGCCCATGTCGCTGGTGCCATCGAGTACGCCGCGCACGATGTCTCGGGACAGGCGTTCCTGAAGGTCGACGGTCACGCCGGGGCGTTCTGATAGGAAGCCCGCCAGTACTTCGGGCAAGAATTCGGTGACCGCGGTGGTGTTGGCGAAGATGCGGATATGCCCGGCTGAATCCACGCCGTACTGGGTGAATTCGCTTTTGAGGTAATCCACCTGACGCATGATCAGCCGCGCATGGTGCAGCAGGCGTTCACCGGCCGGGGTGATCTCCACGCCACGGCTGTCGCGGTACAACAGGCGGGTGTCGAGCTGGCCTTCGAGGGCTTTGATCCTTGCGCTGGCGGCGGCCGGCGAGAGGAACGCGCGCTTGGCGCCTTGGGTCAGGCTGGGGGATTCGGCGATATGGATGAACAGGCGCAGGTCGGCCAGATCGAAGTGCATGCGTGACTCCTGGGACAGAACGGCGGCGTTCAGCATAACCGAACGCCGGTTTATTGAAATGCAAATTCTCAGAACGGCTGCAGGCTTGCATGATCCGGGGAAGACACTCACTGCCCGAGGACCTGCACCCGATGAGCGCCACCGATTGGATCGGCCGAAGCGAAACCGCCCACGACCACCTCAGCCATAACCTGCTCAAGCGCATCGCCGCCACCTTCGGCGAGGCCGTTCCCGAGGATGGGGCGGACATTCCGTCGCTGTGGCAGTGGTGTTTCTTCCAGGACCCGCTCCCGGAAACTGCCCTGGGCACTGACGGCCACCCGGCCCGTGGCGGCTTTCTGCCGCCGGCCGATAACCGTAATCGCATGTGGGCCGGTGGGCGCATCGAGTTCCTGCATGCGCTGCGTGCGGGCGAGGCGGCGACGCGCGTGTCGACCATCGTTCAGGTGGAAGAAAAGACCGGTCGCACCGGCTCGCTGCTGTTTGTCACTGTGCGCCACGACTATTCCCAGGACGGCCGCCTGGCGATCCGCGAGGAACAGGACATCGTCTATCGCGAGCCCACGCCGCCCAAATCCGGCAGTGGTGACGCGCTGGAGCAGGGCGGATGGTCTGAAACCGTCGACCCCACGCCAACCCTGCTGTTTCGCTACAGCGCCGTGACCTTCAACGGTCACCGCATTCACTACGACTACCCCTACGTCACCGGCACCGAAGGCTACTCAGGCCTGGTGGTGCATGGTCCGTTGATTGCCACCCTGAGCCTGCGCGCGTTCTGCCGCGCCAACCCTGGTGCAACCTTGCGTCGTTTTGCCTATCGCGGCGTGCGCCCTTTGATAGCGCCGCAGCCGTTTGAAGTGGGCGGCCGCGTGATCGAAGCCGGTGTGGCACAGCTGTGGGCCGGCAACGTCGAGGGCCTGGCGCAGCAAGCAAGCGTGCATTTCGAATAATCCAAGAACAAGAGGCGGAGCGCCGTTAATGAACCCCAATGACAATGAAGAACTCAATGCGATCCGCGAAGGCGTGCGCGCCTTGTGCGCGGAATTCGATGCAGCGTACTGGCGCAGGATTGACGAGGAAAAGGGCTTCCCCGAAGCCTTCGTCAAGGCGCTGACCGACGCCGGCTGGCTGTCGGCGATGATTCCTGAAGCATACGGCGGCTCCGGCCTGGGCCTGGCTGAAGCGTCCGTGATCCTTGAAGAGGTGAACCGCTGTGGCGGCAACTCCGGCACCGTGCACGGCCAGATGTACAACATGTTCACCCTGTTGCGGCACGGCAGTGAAGCGCAGAAACGTTTGTACCTGCCCAAGCTCGCCAGCGGCGAATTGCGCCTGCAATCCATGGGGGTGACCGAGCCCTCCACCGGTACCGACACCACCAAGATCAAGACCACGGCGATCAAACGTGGCGACAAATACGTGATCAACGGCCAGAAGGTGTGGATCTCGCGGGTGCAGCATTCCGACCTGATGATCCTGCTGGCGCGCACCACGCCACTGGCCGAGGTGAAGAAAAAATCCGAAGGCATGTCGATCTTCCTGGTGGACCTGCGCGAAGCCATCGGCAACGGCCTGACCGTGCAGCCCATCGCCAATATGGTCAACCATGAAACCAACGAGCTGTTTTTCGACAACCTGGAATTGCCCCTGGACAGTCTGATCGGCGAAGAGGGCAAGGGCTTCAAATACATCCTCGACGGCCTCAACGCCGAGCGCACCTTGATCGCCGCTGAATGCATCGGTGATGGCCGCTGGTTTATCGAAAAGGCCAGCGCCTATGCCCGCGACCGCGTGGTGTTTGGCCGGCCCATCGGGCAAAACCAGGGCGTGCAGTTTCCGATTGCCGAAGCGCATATCGAGATCGAAGCCGCGGACCTGATGCGCTGGCGTGCCTGCGAGGAATACGACAGCGGCAAGCAGGCTGGCGCGAGCGCGAACATGGCGAAGTACCTGGCGGCCAAGGCGTCTTGGGAAGCAGCCAACGCCTGCCTGCAGACCCACGGCGGTTTCGGTTTTGCCTGCGAATACGACGTGGAGCGCAAGTTCCGCGAGACGCGCCTGTACCAGGTGGCACCGATCTCCACCAACCTGATCCTGTCCTACGTGGCCGAGCATCTGCTCGAACTGCCACGCAGTTTCTGAGGGCCTGACCATGAGCCATACCCAAGCCTTGTGTCGGTTCCTGGCCGAACTGAACGCCGCGCAACTGCCTGAAGAGGTGCTGGCGCGCACCGAAGACCTGTACCTGGACTGGCTGGCCTCGGCGCTGGCGAGCAAGGGTGCGCACCCGATTCCGTTGTTCGAACGTTATGCGCAGAAGATGGGCCCCGGCAGCGGCCCGGCGCAGGTGATCGTCAATGGCGGCAGCAGCAGCGCGTATTTCGCTGCGCTGGTCAACGCTGCTTCATCCCATCTGGTGGAGCAGGACGACCTGCACAACAGTTCCGTCCTGCACCCGGCGACTGTGGTGTTCCCGGCGGCACTGGCGGCCGCCCAGGACCTTGGCAAATCCGGCAGCGACTTGCTGCTGGCGTCGGTGGCCGGTTATGAAGCCGGTATCCGCATCGGCGAATTCATGGGCCGGTCCCATTACCGCATCTTCCACACCACTGCCACCGTCGGCACGCTGGCCGCCGCCGTTGCCGTCGGCAAATTGCTGGATTTCAATGAAGAACAATTCATCAACCTGTTGGGCAGCGCGGGCACCCAGGCTGCCGGGTTATGGGAGTTCCTGCGTGATGCCGCCGATTCCAAGCAGCTGCACACCGCGAAAGCGGCGGCGGACGGCTTGCTCGCCGCGTACCTGACGGCGGACGGGTTGACCGGTGCACGCAATATTCTTGAGGGCGACCAGGGGCTGGCGGCGGGCATGTCCACTGATGCCGAGCCTGCCAGACTGTCCGCCGACCTCGGCAGCCGCTGGGCGTTGCTGGAAACCTCGTTCAAGTTTCATGCGTCGTGCCGCCATACCCATCCTGCCGCCGATGCGCTGCTGGACCTGATGCAGCGCGAAGGTCTGCACGCCGAACAGATCGCCCGCGTGGAAACCCGCGTGCACCAAGGCGCCATCGATGTGTTGGGCCGCGTGACCGTGCCTGCTTCTGTGCACCAGGCCAAGTTCTCCATGGGCACCGTGCTGGGCCTGATCGCCGTGCATGGCAAGGCCGGGCTTACGGAGTTCCATGAGCTGGCGTTGACTGACCCAGCCGTCGCGGCGTTGCGCGACAAAGTCAGCATGACCCTCGACCCTGAAGTCGACGGCGCCTACCCCCAGCGCTGGCTCGGCCGTGTCACCGTCACCACGCTGGAGGGTCGCACGTTGCACGGCGCTATCGACGAACCCAAGGGCGATCCGGGCAACACCCTGAGCCGTGCGGAACTGGCGGATAAATTCCAGCGCCTCACCCAGTTCAGCAACGCCCGCACACCGGCCCAGGCCAATGCCCTGATCGACAAAGTCTGGGACCTGCGCAACGCCGTATCCATGGCCGATTGGCTTTGAGGAACCGTCATGACTAACCCAAGACCGCTGGACGGCATCACCGTTGTCAGCCTGGAACACGCGATTGCCGCGCCATTCTGCACCCGTCAATTGGCTGACCTGGGCGCGCGCGTGATCAAGGTCGAGCGCCCCGGCGCCGGCGACTTTGCCCGTGGCTACGATGAACGTGTGCGTGGCCTGGCCTCGCATTTCGTGTGGACCAACCGTTCCAAGGAAAGCCTGACCCTGGACCTCAAGCAGGAGGAGGCCGGTACGATTCTCGACACACTGCTGGCCGACGCCGATGTACTGGTGCAGAACCTGGCACCCGGCGCAGCCGCGCGCATGGGCCTGTCGTTCGAGGCGCTGCACGAGCGCTTCCCGCGCCTGATCGTCTGCGATATTTCCGGCTACGGCGAAGGCGGCCCGTACGAAAAGAAGAAGGCCTACGACCTGCTGATCCAGAGCGAGGGCGGCTTTCTTTCCGTCACCGGCGGCCCCGGCGAAGACCAGATGGCCAAGGCCGGTTGTTCCATCGCCGACATCTCGGCAGGCATGTATGCCTACAGCGGCATCCTCTCGGCGCTGCTGCTGCGCGGCAAGACGGGGAAGGGTAGCCGCATCGACGTCAGCATGCTGGAAAGCCTGGTGGAATGGATGGGCTACCCGATGTACTACGCGTTCGACGGCGCACCCCAACCCCCGCGTGCCGGGGCGGCGCATTCGACGATCTATCCCTACGGACCGTTTCCCACCGGTGACGGCGGGACCGTGATGCTCGGCCTGCAAAATGAGCGCGAATGGGCGGCGTTCTGCGACAAGGTGCTGCTCACCCCGGCATTGGCGACCGACGAGCGTTTCTCCGCCAACTTCAAGCGCTCGGCGAACCGCGAAGTGCTGCGTCAGATCATTGTCGACAGCTTCGCGCAGTTGGATGCCGAGGCGGTGATCCAGCGCCTGGAAAGCGCGCAGATCGCCAGCGCCCGCGTCAACGATATGCAAGGCGTGTGGGATCACCCGCAACTCAAGGCGCGTGACAGTTGGCGAGCAGTCGACAGCCCGGCCGGTCCGTTGCCGGCGCTGCTACCGCCGGCCCGCAATGCCGCCTTCACTCCGCGCATGGACGGTGTTCCAGGCTTGGGCCAGCACAGCCAGGGCATTCTCGACGGGCTCGGTTACTCGACAGATGCCATCGACGGCCTGCGCGCGCGCGGCGTTATATAACCATAAGGAATTCAACAGATGCCCAAGCTACTGGTACGTTCGGCGTTGTTTGTGCCCGGGAGCCGACCGGAGCGATTCTCCAAAGCCTTGGCCAGCGGTGCCGACGCAGTGATCGTGGATTTTGAGGATGCGGTGGAAGAGCCGCTCAAGCGTCAGGCGCGGGATAACCTGGGGGCGTTTCTGACGGCCAACCCCGCCGCTCAGGTGTGGGTGCGTATCAACGCGCCGGAACATGCCGAGCATTTTGAGGATGTGGCTTTCTGCAAGGCTCATCCGACTGTGGCGGGCGTCCTGTTGCCAAAGGTCGAGAGCGCATCCCAGGTCGCCGTCGTGGCGGCAACCGGCAAAGTCATTTGGCCGATTATCGAGAGTGCGCGTGGTTTGTTGGCAGTGGCCGAGATCGCCCATGCACCGCAGGTGGAACGCCTGTCATTCGGCGGGCTGGATCTGGCGCTGGACCTTAACCTGAGCAGTAATTCGCCTGCCGCCCAGTTCGCCCTGGACCAGGCGCGGCTGGCGCTGATTGTGCATTCCCGCGCTGCGGGCCTGGTTGCACCGCTGGATGGCGTGCACCCGGCCATCGACGATCCTGAAGGCCTGCGCCGCTCGATCCGGCATGCCTATGAGATGGGGTTTGCCGGCGCACTGTGTATCCATCCCAAACAGGTCGCGGTGATTCACCAGGCATTGGCGCCAAGCGCCGAAGATTTGGCCTGGGCCCGGCGTGTGGTGGATGCCGGTGCCCATGGGGCAGGCGCCTATCAGATCGATGGGCAGATGGTGGATGCGCCGGTGTTGTTGCGGGCGCAACGGCTGTTGGCGGCTCTGCTTTAGCGTTCGTCCAGGCCGAACGCAGGTATCAAAAAATCGAAATTCACTACACGCGTGACATCAGGCACCTTGCCCTACAACACAACAATAAGAAGGTGATTTCCCATGCTCAAGCTTTCTCGGGCGCTGCTGTGCGCCGCCACCTTGTTCGCCGCGGGCCTGGCCCAGGCGGCGGACCCGATTGTCATCAAGTTCGCCCACGTGGTCGCCGAAAACACCCCCAAGGGGCAGGGCGCGCTGCTGTTCAAGAAGCTCGCGCAAGAGCGCCTGCCCGGCAGGGTAAAGGTCGAGGTGTACCCGAACTCGTCGTTGTTCGGCGATGGCAAGGAAATGGAAGCGCTGTTGTTGGGCGATGTGCAGATGCTGGCACCGTCCCTGGCCAAGTTCGAGCAATACACCCAGCAAGTGCAGATCTACGACCTGCCGTTCCTGTTCAACGACCTGGCCGCTGTCGACCGTTTCCAGGCGGCCCAGGGCAAGGCATTGCTGACGGCGATGCAGGACAAGAACATCCTCGGCCTGGCCTATTGGCACAACGGCCTCAAGCAGCTCTCGTCGAACAAGGCGCTGCATGAACCCAAGGACGCCCGAGGCCTGAAGTTCCGCGTACAGGCCTCCAGCGTGCTTGAAGAACAGTTCAAGGCCATCCGCGCCAACCCGCGCAAGATGAGCTTTGCCGAGGTCTATCAAGGCCTGCAGACCGGCACAGTGAATGGCACCGAGAACACTTGGTCGAACTATGAAAGCCAGAAGGTCAACGAGGTGCAGAAATACTTCACCGAGTCCAACCATGGTCTGATCGACTACATGGTGATCACCAACGCCACGTTCTGGAACGGCTTGCCACCGGATATCCGCAGCACTCTGGAGCAGATCATGGTCGAGGTCACCGTCGAGGTGAACAAGCAGGCTGAAGCGCTGAACCAGTCGGCCAAGCAGAAGATCATCGATGCCAAGACCAGCGAAATCATCGAACTGACCCCGGAGCAACGCCAGCTATGGCGCGAAGCCATGCGTCCGGTGTGGCAGAAGTTCGAAGGGGAAATTGGGGCTGATCTGATCAAGGCGGCGGACGCGTCCAACCAGTAGCGCAGATTCAGTGGGGGCGCGGGCCTGCGATTGCGGTCTGTCTGTTGATACAACGGGCGATTGATCCACTGCTGTCGCAGGCAAGCCAGTTCCCACCGTTTGATCCGATTTCCAACCCGATACCTATTCCCGCTTCGCGAGGTTTTGCCATGCAAACGCTAAGGCGCGTCTGGGAGCACCTGGAGGAGGGCTTTATTGCCTTCCTGCTGGCCGCCATGACCCTGGTGACATTCGTCTACGTCATGCTCAACAACATCTACACGCTGTTCTTTGCCCTGGCCGACAAATGGGCGTGGAGCAGTGACTTCTTCGGCGCCCTGGGCGACCACACCATGACCTGGGCCCAGGACATGACCTGGAGCGTGGCGCTGACCAAGGCCATGTTCGGCTGGCTGATTTTCTTCGGTATTTCCTATGGCGTACGCACCGCCGGCCACCTTGGCGTGGATGCGCTGGTCAAGCTGACCAAGCGCCCGGTGCAACGCGTGCTCGGCATGCTCGCCTGCCTGTGCTGCCTGGCCTACGCCGGGTTGTTCATGATCGCCAGCTACAAGTGGGTGACTGCGGTGATGGGCGCGCATATCGGTGCTGAAGACCTCGACCAGTATGGTATCGACGTCGGTGACATCGTGGTGATCGTGCCCATCGGATTCGCCATGGTGTTCATCCGCTACCTGGAAATTTTCTACCGCATCTTTACCCACCGTCAGGTCGGGTTGGGGCTGGCCGACGAGGCCGGTGAGGCCAGCAAGTTGGCCGGCAGCCATGAGGAGCGTCACTGATGGCCGTGCTCTGTCTGTTTCTGCTGTTATTCGTGTTCATGTTTCTCGGCGTGCCGATTGCGATTTCCCTGGGACTGTCCGGCGCAGTGTCGATCCTGATGTTCAGCCAGGATTCGGTGAGTTCCCTGGCGATCAAGCTATTCGAAACCTCCGACGCCTATACCTTCCTGGCGATTCCGTTCTTCCTGCTGTCCGGTGCGTTCATGACCACCGGCGGCGTAGCGCAGCGTTTGATTGATTTTGCCAACGCCTGTGTCGGCCATATCCGAGGTGGTCTGGCCATTGCGGCGGTGCTGGCGTGCATGCTGTTTGCGGCACTGTCGGGTTCGTCCCCGGCGACGGTGGCGGCGGTGGGCTCGATCGCCGTCGCGGGCATGGTCCGTTCCGGTTACCCGAAGGCGTTCGGCGCGGGCATCATCTGCAACGCGGGCACCTTGGGCATCCTGATTCCACCGTCGATCGTGATGGTGGTGTATTCGGCGGCGACTGAAACCTCGGTCGGCAAGCTGTTCATGGCAGGGGTGATTCCCGGGTTGCTGCTGGGCCTGATGCTGATGATCGCGATCTACATTGTCGCGCGCATCAAGAAGCTGCCGGCGCAGCCACGGGCGACCTTTCGTGAGTGGCTGACCTCTGCACGCCGGGCATTCTGGGGCCTGTTGCTGCTGGTGATTATCCTCGGCGGCATCTACAGCGGGATGTTCACCCCGACCGAAGCGGCGGCGGTGGCGGCGGTTTACTCGGCGTTTGTCGCGCTGTTCATCTACAAGGACATGCAGCTGCGCGACTGTCCCAAGGTGCTGCTGGAGTCCGGGCGCCTGGCGATCATGCTGATGTTCATCATCGCCAACGCCATGCTGTTTGCCCATGTGCTGACCACCGAGCAGATCCCCCAGGAAATCACCGCGTGGGTGCTCTCCGAAGGCCTGACGCCGATTGGCTTTTTGATCATGGTCAACGTGGTGTTGTTGATTGCCGGCAGCTTTATGGAACCGTCCGCCATCGTGCTGATCCTGGCGCCGATCTTCTTCCCGATTGCCATGAAACTGGGGATTGACCCGATTCACCTGGGGATCGTGATGGTGGTCAACATGGAAATCGGCCTGGTGCATCCACCGGTGGGGCTGAACCTGTTCGTGACGTCGGCGGTGACCGGATTGACGCTGGGGCAGACCATCCGCGCGGCGTTGCCGTGGCTGATGATTCTGTTGGTGTTCCTGATCATGGTCACGTACTTGCCGTTCATTTCGCTGGCGCTGCCGCACTGGCTCGGTATGTAGATTCCGGAACCCTGCAGCACCCTGTGAGAGCCGGGCTTGCCCGCGATAGCTGTGTGTCATTTGCCCAATTTACCGGCTGACACGCCCTCATCGCGGGCAAGCCCGTTTCCCACATTTGATGTGTGCCAGTGCTTAGTGGTCCATCGCACTCAAGATCGCATGAGCCACCTTCACCCGCTCGGCAATCGGGTAGTTCTTGTTCGCCAGGATCACCACGCCCATGGCCTTGCTCGGCACATAGGCCACGTACGTGCCAAACCCACTGGTGGAGCCGGTTTTGTTCAGCAGTGTGTCGGCGTGAGGCGCCTGCGGTGGGGTCAGCCAATTGACCGGATTCGGCTCCATGGCCATTTTTGTCGAATTGCCGTCCAACAAGGCGTCCAGCTTGATCGGGTAGGGATACATTTCCCAACCCAGGCCCTGGGTCATGCCGTTTACGTTGTAATAACCCGTGTGAGTGGTGGCGATCGCTTGCTGCAAGGGTTTTTCCAGGCTCGCGGGGTTTATGTTCACACTCACGTAATGCAGCAGATCGGCGGCGCTGGTTTTGATGCCATAGGCTTCGCTGTCCATGGCGCCGGGGCCGACGCGCACGGGTTTTCCATCCTTGCCATAGCCCTGGGCGTACAGGTTCATCTGGCTATCAGGCACTTTGACGAAGGTGTGCTTGAGGCCCAGTTTTGGCAGCAGGGTTTTCTCCATCACCTGATCAAAGGGCTGCTTCAGACTTTGCGCTGCCAGGTAGCCGAACAGGCCCAGGCTTGGGTTGGAGTACAGGCGCTGGGTGCCAGGGGCAAAGTCGGGTTTCCATTGCTGGAAGTAGCTGATCATGTGCTGGTTGTTGTCTGCCTCGCGGGGGAATTGCAGGGGCAGGCCGCCAGGCGTGTAGGTGCCCAGGTTGAGCACGCTGATGTGGTCGAACTTGCTGTTGCGCAACGCCGGAAGGTACTGGCTGGCCGGATCGCTGAGGGTCAGTTTGCCGCTTGCCACGGCATAGCCGGCGAGGGTGGCGGTGAAGGTTTTGCTCACCGAGCCGATTTCAAACAGGGTGTTTTCACTGACGGGCTGTCTCGCGTCTTTGCTGGCGACGCCGTAGTTAAAGTATTGCGTCTTGCCATCCTTCACGATACCGACGACAAGGCCGGGAATAGACTGTTGCTGCATCAGCGGCTTGATGCTGGCGTCCACCACGGCGCGCAGGTCGTCGGCGGCCAGGCAGTGGCCGGCGGCGAGAAACAACGCCGCGGCGCCTAAATTACGCACGCCTGACAGGGGGAGTTGAGGCATGATATCGCTTCCATGAGAGTGGTCGATTGATTGAGGAGCCTGCGCAGGCGTGGCCAATGTAGGCAGTTCGCAGGCTTTGGGCAAACGATCATATCTCGCACCTGCCATTAGAATAATTAGGGTCACACATGTTGCGCTCCCATCTTCCCCTCAATGCCTTGCGTGCCTTCGAAGCCTCGGCCCGGCATTTGAGTTTTACCCGCGCCGCGATTGAATTATGTGTGACCCAGGCGGCGGTCAGCCATCAAGTCAAAAGCCTGGAAGCGCAACTGAATGTTACTTTGTTCAAGCGCTTGCCCCGTGGCCTGATGCTCACCAGCGAAGGCGAAACCCTATTGCCGGTGGTGCGAGACTCGTTTGACCGCATCGCCCAGACCCTGAGCCAATTTGAAGGCGGACATTACCGCGAAGTGCTCACGGTCGGCGCGGTCGGCACCTTTGCCGTGGGTTGGTTGCTGCCACGGCTGCCCGCGTTCCAGACGCGTTACCCTTTTATCGACCTGCGCCTGTCCACCCACAACAACCGTGTTGACGTGGCTGCCGAAGGCCTGGATTACGCGATCCGCTTCGGCGCGGGGGCGTGGCACGGCACCGAAGCCTGCGAGCTGCTGGAAGCACCCCTCACCGTACTCTGCGTGCCGCAATTGGCCGAGCAACTGCATGCACCCGAAGACGTGTTGAAACACACCTTGCTGCGCTCCTACCGCGCCGATGAATGGAGCCTGTGGTTCCAGGCCGCCGGGTTGCCCGCCGATACCCTGGTGCCGCGCAGCATCATCTTTGATTCTTCACTGGCGATGATGGAAGCCGCCTTGCAAGGCATCGGTGTGGCACTGGCGCCGGCGATGATGTTTTCGCGGCAACTGGAGAACGATGTGATTCGCCAGCCGTTCGACGTCGGCATCAGCACTGGCAGCTATTGGTTGACGCGTTTGCAGTCGCGGGCTGAAACGCCAGCGATGCTGGCGTTCAAGGGGTGGATGCGTGAAAGCGTAAACGCTTAGACCAGGTATTTATTGAACCAACCGAGTGTTCTTTCCCACGCCAGTTTCGCTGCCGCCTCGTCATAGCGTGGCGTCGAATCATTATGGAAACCGTGGTTGGCGCCCTTGTAGATATACGCCTCATAGGGCGTGCCGGCTGCCTTGAGCGCCTGTTCATAGGCTGGCCAACCTTCGTTGATCCGCGTATCCAGCTCACCGTAATGCAGCATGATCGGCGCCTTGATCCGTGGCACGTCCTTGGCTTCCGGCTGGCGTCCATAAAACGACACCGCCGCACCCAATTCCGGGTAGGCCACCGCCGCTGCGTTGGTCACGCCACCGCCATAACAGAAGCCGGTAATCCCGACCTTGCCAGTGCTGCTGTCGTGGTGCATCAGCCATTCGATGGCGGCGAAGAAGTCGTTCATCAGCTTGGTCGGGTCGACAGTCTGTTGCAGGGCCACGCCTTTTTCGTCGTTGCCGGGGTAGCCGCCGACCGAGGTCAAGCCATCCGGGGCCAGGGCGATGAAGCCGGCTTTAGCCAGGCGCCGGGCGACGTCTTCGATGTAAGGGTTGAGGCCGCGGTTTTCGTGGACCACCACCACCGCCGGCAGCTTGCCCATGGCTTTGGCCGGGCGCACGAGGTAGCCGCGCACGCTGCCATTACCTTTGGGCGAGGGGTAGGTGATGTAGTCGGCGACGATGTCCGGGTCGGTGAATTTCACTTGCTCGGCCAGCGCATAGTTGGGGCTCAGGGCCGCGAGCAGAGCCGAGGCGGTCAGGCCGCCAAAGGTGAACAGCGCGGCGCGGTCGAGAAATTCGCGGCGATTGATCTTGCCGTGGGCGTAGCCGTCATAAAGCTCCAGCAGTTCGGGGGCAAAGTCTTTCGCGGTGAGACGAGTCATCGGTGCATCCTCGATTAGCGGTGGCGGTCAATGTAGCCCAGGATCAGTCCTCGCGACCATGGGCGGCAGCGGCCAATTGACCGGTGTCGACACGCACGAAGATTGAATCGCCGAGGGCGGTCAGCACGTCGCCGGCGTACACCTCACAGATCACGCGGGTCTTGCGCCCGACCTCACCGTCGGCCCGCGCGCGCAGGGTCAGGGTGACCCCCATGGGCGTTGGCTTGATGAACTTGATCCCCAGGTTGCCGGTGACGCAGTCGATGCGCGGCAGGCTGCCGGGTTCGCGCCCTTCGGCGCGGTAGTGGTAGGCCATCGCAGTCCAGTTGGAGTGGCAGTCCACCAGCATGGCGATCAGGCCGCCGTAGACCAGGTCCGGCCAGCCGCTGTAGCGGGCCTCGGGCAGGTGTTCGGCGACCAGGTGTATTCCGTCCGCGTCCCAGCGGCTCTTGATGTGCAGGCCATGGGGGTTACTGCCGCCGCAGCCGTAGCAGATGCCTTCCGGCGCGGTGATATCCTGGAGTGAAGGGGCGTGCATGCAGCGTCCTTATTAGTGTGGGCCGACTACTCTGTTTAGCAGGACAAACGCCTGAATGGAATAAATCCCTGGTAGGGCGTGTCAGCTCAGTACCGGTGTCCCTTCCTCTGCGGAGCGTTGCATGAAACGTCTAATGTCCCCGGTCGCCGTACTGGCCCTGATCCTTGCTTATGTTTCCAGCGCCCAGGCGGTGGAGTACAAGGACGTCAACCGCACCGCCAGCCAGATCAGCTTCACCTACACGCAATTGGGGCAGCGGATATACGGCACCTTCAGCGAATTTGAAGGCACCTTGACCTTCGACACGCAACAGCCGGAGGTCGGGCAAGCGGTGCTCAAGATCCAGCTCGCCAGCATCGACGCCGGCAGCCCGGATGCGAACGACGAACTGCAACGTGCTTCCTGGTTTGATACCGCGACTTATCCGGTGGGCGTGTATGAGTCCACTGGCGTCATGGCCCTGGGGGACAACCGCTACACGATCAGCGGCAACCTGACCATCAAGGGCATCACACACCCCGTGAAGGTGGACGTGGTGCTCAAGGAGCACGGTGGCATCGGTGTGTTCGACGGTGAGTTCGTCCTCAAACGCGGCGATTTCAAGATCGGCGAGGGCGAGTGGGCCGGTAACAGCGTGGTGTCCAACGACATCAACATCAAGTTCAAGATGGTCGCACCGCAGCGTTAATGGGCGAATTTCTTTGCGCCGGCCACGCAGCCGATCACCGCGACGGTCACCAACACCATGCCCAGGCTGACCTGCTCATGCAGCAGGCCCGCCGCGAGTGCCAGGCCGAAAAACGGTTGCAGCAATTGCAATTGGCCAACGGCGGCGATGCCACCCTGGGCCAGGCCGCGGTACCAGAACACAAAGCCGATCAGCATGCTGAACAGCGACACGTAACCCAGGCTCAGCCAAGCCGGCAAGCTGATGCCACTGAAATGGGTGGGGGCGAGGACCAGACTCAAGGGCACCACCACGGGGACCGACACTACCAGCGCCCAGCAAATCACCTGCCAGCCGCCCAGGCTGCGTGACAGCGTGGCGCCTTCGGCGTATCCCAGGCCGCAGGCCAGCACCGCCAGCAGCATCAGCAGATCGCCGGCCGGTGCGGCGCTCAAGCCTTGGGCGAAGGCATACCCTATCACACAGACACTGCCTAGGATCGAGAACATCCAGAACACCGGACGTGGGCGCTCGCCGCCGCGCAACACGCCAAACACCGCGGTGGCCAGGGGCAGCAGGCCAATGAATACGATGGAGTGGGCTGACGTCACGTATTGCAGCGCCAGGGCGGTGAGCAAGGGAAAGCCGATCACCACCCCAAGAGCAACGACCACCAGCGGCCCCCACTGATTGCGCGCCGGGCGTTTTTCCTTGAACAGCCACAGCAGGAGCACACCCAGGGCGGCGGCGATGGCCGCGCGGATCATGGTGAGAAATGCCGGGTCGAATTCCATCACGGCCAGGCGAGTGGCGGGTAGTGAACCGCTGAAAATCACCACGCCGATAAAGCCGTTGATCCAGCCTTGGGTGCGGGTGTCCAGGGTGTTGATAGGGGAGGTACGTTCCATGATGGCGTGCTCGAAGCCGGAGGGGTTGCGTTCAGGTCATCCTAGGGGCGAACATTAAGACAATCAAAAAATTGTCATGGATACATCCGAATGCCGCGCGCCCGCTACAAGTCCCTGGTCGATACCTTTGCCGCCGCCATCCGCCGCGGCGAAATGCCGCCTGGCATGCGCCTGCCGACGCACCGCCAGTTGGCCGCCGACCATGGCTTGGCCTTGGTTACCGCCAGTCGCGTGTACACCGAGCTTGAGGCCATGGGCTTGGTCAGCGGCGAAACCGGGCGTGGCACTTTCGTGCGCGAGATCTCGTTGCCGCCAGGGCAGGGCAGTGGACAGATGACGGTGACGGCGGGGATGCTCGATCTCAATTTCAACTACCCCGCGTTGCCGGGTCAGGCAGATTTGTTGCGTACGGCGCTGCGCCAACTCGCGCTGTCCGGCGACCTTGAAGCGTTGTTGCGCTATCAGCCCCATGCCGGGCGCCTGCATGAGCGCGCGGCGTTTGCGCGGCATTTGCTCAGTCGAGGGCTCACCGTTGACCCCGAACAAGTGCTGCTGACCAGCGGCGCCCAACATGGCCTGGCGGTGACGATGATGGCGTTGCTCAAGCCCGGCGATGTGATTGCGGTGGATGCATTGACTTATTCGGGGTTCAAGGTGCTGGCCGAGACCCTGCACCTGGAAATTGTCGCGATCCCGGTGACGCCGACCGGCCCGGACCTGGAGGCCTTGCAAAACCTGTGTCGCAAGCGGCCGGTGCGTGCCGTGTACAGCATGCCGACCTTGCACAACCCCCTCGGCTGGGTAATGGATCTGGCCCAGCGCGAGCGCTTGGTCTCCATCGCCCGTCAGCACAATCTGATGATCATTGAGGATGCGGCCTACGCGTTCTTGGCCGAAAACGCACCGCCACCCGTGGCGACCCTGGCGCCGGAACGCACGGTGTATGTGGGCGGGCTCTCAAAAAGTGTCGCGACCGGTTTGCGCGTGGGGTTTGTCGCGGCGCCGAGCGATTGGGTGAAAACGCTCGAGCGCGCCATCATGGCCACGACCTGGAACGTGCCCGGTGTGATGAGCGCCATTGCGGTGGCCTGGATCGAAGATGGCACCGTGGCACAACTGGAGGCGCAAAAGCGCGAGGACGCCCAGGCCCGCCAGGCCCTGGCTGCGCGGGTGTTGAAAGGGCTGGCCTACACCAGCCATCCCTCGTCGTATTTCTTATGGTTACCGTTGGCGGAAGACGCCCGGGCCGATCAGGTCGCCATGACGTTGCAGCGCGACAATATTTCCGTGTCCACCGCCGAGCCGTTTGCCGTCTCGGCCCATGTCCCGCATGCGCTACGCCTGGCCTTGGGCTCGGTAGCAATGCCAGCCCTGCATGAGGCATTGCTCAGCGTGCGCAAGGTGGTGGAGTGGTGAGCCGCGCTCAACGGCTCACCGATCGGCATCAGTACTTGTAGGCCTGGCGTCCGATCAACAGCCATTTGCCTTTTTGTTTCTGCCACACCTGGAAGTTATCGATATCAGTGGGCACTTCCACGCCACTGTTCACCGCCAGCGCATGGAAGTGGTTGCGTACCAGCGCGGTGTCGCCTTGCAGGGTGATGGTCTGGTTCTGCATTTCCAGGGTCTTGAACGCGCTGGTATGGGTTTCCAGGTCGGCAATGAATTGGTCTTTGTTCTGCACTTTGCCGCTGGAGTGGCCGTAGGTGAGCTTGTCGGACGTCAGCGCATGAAGCTGCTTGAGGTCCAGGTGCAGCATGGCTTGGGTCAGTTGGTCGACCGCTTGGGCCACCTCCTTTTCAGCAGGGGCAGGCGCTGCGGCGACATAACCCGTAAACAGGCACAGAAAGCCGATCAGTACTTTGACGTTTGGCATGGATGTTTCCTTATTGTTGTTGAAGTGGCGGACAACACGTAACTGTTTGTGTCGTCGTACAACATTGCAATATCCAAGCTGATTTTGGAAAGTAATTTTTTGATTATTTACGCAGAGCTTGCTGGGAATGGGTTTTGAGATCGTATTGTTCTTGTACGATGTCTCATCACTAGTTAAGAATGGCGTCCCGTCTAACAATAAAATAACGGAGACACACGATGGATCTTCCTCCTCTGCCCACGCGGACCGACCACACTCGGCGCGTCTTCCTCAAGCGTTCCTTGGCTGTTTCCGCATCGGTGGCGGTGCTGGGTAACTTGCCTCGCCTGGCAGATGCTGCCGAGCCGTTGAGCCAGCGTTATCCGGACCCACTGATCAAAGTGCTCGATGACAGTTTCCTGGAGTTGCGCCTGTTCAACGCCAGTGTCGAACGGTTGGCTACCGGTTTGCGCTGGGCCGAGGGGCCGGTGTGGATCGGCGATGGCCGCTACCTGCTGGTCAGCGATATTCCCAATAACCGTATCGTGCGCTGGGACGAAGTGACCGACAGCCTGTCGGTGTACCGCGAAAACGCCAATTTCTCCAACGGCATGTGCCGCGATCGCCAGGGCCGCCTGCTGGTGTGCGAAGGTTCGACGACCACCCGCGAGGGCCGGCGAATCACCCGTACCGAACACAATGGCAGCCTTACAGTGCTGGCGGACAGCTTTGACGGCAAGCCTTTCAACTCACCCAACGATATCGTGTGCAAGCGGGATGGCTCGGTGTGGTTCACTGACCCGCCGTTCCAGACCAGCAACAACTACGAGGGGCACAAGATCGCACCCACCCAGCCCCATGGCGTTTATCGCATCGACGGCGAAAGCGGCACGGTCACGCGGGTGATCGACGACCTCAACGGACCCAATGGCCTGTGTTTTTCACCGGATGAAAAAGTCTTGTACGTCGTGGAAGGTCGGGCCAAACCCAACCGACTGATCTGGGCCATCGACGTTAAGGACGACGGCACGCTCGGTGCCCGTCGCAAGCATATCGAAGGGTTTGACTATGCAGCGCTGGACGGCATCAAGTGTGACGAGAGCGGCAACCTGTGGTGCGGTTGGGGCGGCAATGGTGACCCCAAGGCTGACCTGGAAAAACTCGATGGTGTGCGCGTGTTCAATCCACAGGGCAAGGCCATCGGGCATATCTCGCTGCCCGAACGCTGCCCCAACCTGTGTTTTGGCGGCCGCGAAGGCAACCGCCTGTTCATGGCCGGCAGCCATTCGATCTATTCGTTGTTCGTCAATACGCGGGACGCCGGCTTCGGCAGCTAACGTGTAAAAAAACACGATGGGCGTCGGTTGGCAGGCGTTCATCGTGGCATTTGGCGCTATGCTGCTGGCTCCTGAGGCATCAGAGCGTCACGCAAATGGACTTCAATTGGCACAGCGACGCCATCACCCGCAGCACCCCCGTGACCCCACACTACAAAAACACGCAAAACGTACGCCGCTTCATGCTTGAGCACTGCGGTCCGGGGTTCAAATTCGATCGTCCCTTTATGGCCTGGATTCGCAACGACCAGCCCAAGACCCTGGGCGACGTGGTGGATGAGTGGCTGCGCCGAAACGAGGATTCACGCCCATGACACCCGATGAGAAATACCAGGCCGCCCAGCAACGCCTTGGCTATCAGTTGGACGAATTCAAAATCGGCGGTAACTACACGCCGTTGGTTCGCGACGGCAACCACCTCTACATCAGTGGCCAGATCCCCCGCGTCGGCGATGCGATCGTGCTGCCGGGCAAGGTTGGAGCAAGCCTGACCGTGGCCCAGGCGCAAATCGCCGCCGGTATCAGTGCCTTGCGTTGCTTGGGGTTGCTCAAACAGGCGTTGGGTTCGCTGGACCAGGTCAGGGCGATCCCGCGCATCACCGTGTACGTGCGCAGTGCCGAGGATTTTGATCAGCAGAGTGAGGTGGCCAACGGCGCGTCGGATTTGTTGCACGAAATTCTGGGTGCCGCCGGGGCGCACACGCGTACGTCGGTGGGGGTGATGCAGTTGCCGAAGTCGGCGGCGGTGGAGGTCGATATGATTGCGGTGGCACACGGTTGAGCGACCGATGATTACCCAGGGAATGGCGGTACTGATTAACTACGGCACGTATCTGGCGCCGGGCCTGCTGCTCTTTGGCCTGTGGTTCGCACTCACGCCCCAGTCGCTGACGGGCATGCGCATCCTGATTCTGTTGGTCGCTTTTGTGCTGATGCGCGATGTGATGACCCCTTTGGGCATGTGGTCGCTTGGCAGCGCGGTGCAACTGGCATTCACGGCAAACACCTTTGTATTGGCAGCGCTGGGTGGCTTGTCGGTGCTGTTGATCGCCTTGCTCGTGCGCGTGGCGCCAGACTTGTCGCCACTTATCCTCTGGTCCAAGGGGCATCGCGCGTCAGGCCTTACGGTCGGGATCGCCGTCGGGTGCCTGATCGGTGTGCCGCTCCGGTTTTACCAGGGTATCGAGGCGTCAGCGATCCCGGGTTATTGGGTATGGCTACCGGGGATGGTCGTCCTGGCCTACGGCGCCAATGCATTGGAAGAAGTGTTGTTTCGCGGTTATTTGCAGGGTTATCTGGAACAGCATGTCGCGCCCTTACGCGCCGCACTGGCCAGCGGCGTGGCGTTTGCGGCTTGCCATGCGTTCCTGGCACTGAGCGTCACCCAGTTGGGCTGGCCGGTGTTGTTGTTCACGCTGATCGAAGGGTTGGTCTGTGCGCTGGTGCGCATGCGCTACGGGGTGTTGGCGGCGACGCTGACCCATGGCACGGCAATCCTGCTGGTTGCCGTGCCTCAGATGGCTTGATGTGAAATGCAGGCGAAAATGTGGGAGCTGGCTTGCCTGCGAAAGCGGTGGGTCAGTCGGTATATCTGTCACTGAAAGATCGCATTCGCGAGCAAGCCCGCTCCCACATTTAAACTGCGTTCCAGGTTGGGATCTGGCGTGTACTGCCGGTGGCTTTATGGTCGAAGCACCGCTCAGTCCATTTGAAATGCGGTGAAAAATGTGGGAGCTGGCTTGCCTGCGAAAGCGGTGGATCAGTCGGCATATCGGTCACTGCAAGACCGCCATCGCAGGCAAGCCAGCTCCCACAGTTGGACCGCGCTCTCTGACGTGTACTGTCTATGGCTTTATAGGTTGATGCACCGCTCAGTCCATTTGAAATGCGGTGAAAAATGTGGGAGCTGGCTTGCCTGCGAAAGCGGTGGGTCAGTCGGTATATCCGTCACTGAAAGACCGCATTCGCGAGCAAGCCCGCTCCCACATTTTGATTGCGTTGAGTCAGTTACATCGGCGCCAACGGCGGTGTGCGCGGTGGAATCCGGCGTTTGCTGCCCGTCGCTTCATACGCCGAGGCAAACCGCAGCAGCGCCGAATCATCATAGGCGCGCCCGGCGAATGTCAGCCCTATCGGCATGCCGATATCCGCCATCACGCCCATCGGCACGGTAACGGTTGGCACGCCCAGGTGGCGGATGGCGAGGTTGCCGTTGGCCACCCAGACGCCGTTGCTCCAGGCGATGTCGGCAGAGGCTTCGTTCACGTCGGCGTCCGCCGGGCCGACGTCGGCGACGGTCGGGAACAGCACTGCGTCGAGACCGAGCTTATCCATCCAGTCTTCCAGGTCGATCCGCCGGGTCTGTTCCAACCCGCGCAGGCCATCGGGGACTGTGCTGATCTCGTTCCACGGGGTGATGCCGCGTTCGGCCATGCGCACGTATTCGTCCATGCCGGCGGCCAAGTCGTCCTCACGGTTGGGCAGGGTGCCGGGGTCGTGGGGGAAGATCTTCGGCCCGTCCACATCGGCCAAGCGGTTGAGCGCCGGGTCGTTGTTGGCGCGCAGGAAGTCATCGAAGGCCCAGGCCGACAGTTCCCACAGTTCATCGTGGAGGAATTCCTTGGACACCAGCCCCCGGGTGAACACGGTGGGTGCGCCAGGGCGGTCGCCTTCGCAGTTGGACACCAGCGGGAAATCCACATCGATCACTTCTGCGCCGGCGGCTGTCAGCGCCTGGCGTGCGTCTTGCCACAGGTCGATCACGCTGGCGCGGGTGTTGATTTTCTGCCCGGTCGGGCCACCGATCCCAGGTTTTTCGCTGGTGCCGGCGTCGGGGTCGGCGTTGATGTACATGCGCGGCACGCCAAAGCGTTTGCCGGCGAGGGACTCGGCAGTCGACGCCAATTCAGCGTAGGAAGCAGGGCGTACCGAGGTGACGCTCGGGATCGGCACCCACGGCTGCAGGCGCCACAGGTCGCCACGGGTGTCCGGGTCTTCGGCGACCACCACGTCGAGCACTTCCAGCAGGTCGGCCATGGTGCGGGCGTAAGGCACCACCACGTCCATGGTCGGGGTGAGCGGCCAGTTGCCGCGCACCGAAATCACCCCGCGGGACGGGGTGTAGGCGCACAGGCCATTGTTGGACGCCGGGCCGCGCCCGCTTGACCAGGTTTCTTCTGCCAGGCCAAAGGCCGCAAAGCTCGCCGCCGTCGCGGTGCCAGCGCCGTTGGACGAGCCGGAGGCAAACGGCGCGGTCAGGTAGTCGGCGTTATACGGGCTTTCTGCGCGGCCATACACGCCACGTTGCATCCCGCCATTGGCCATCGGCGGCATATTGGTCTTGCCCAGGCAGATAGCACCGCCGGCGCGCAGGCGCTCGATGGTGAACGCATCACGCTGGGCGACCAGCTTGGCAAACGCCGGGCTGCCGGATGCCGCAGTCAGGCCCTTGACCAGGTAGCTGTCTTTGGCGGTGTAAGGAATGCCATCCAATGGCCCCAGGGTTTCGCCTTTGGCCCGGCGTGCATCGGACGCCTCGGCTTCCTTCAGCGCTTCGGGGTTGCGCACCACCACGGCGTTCAAGGCGGTGGCGGTCTGCGGACCGTCATAGGCATCGATCCGTGCCAGGTAGGCTTTTACCAGTTCTACGGCCGTGGTCTGGCCGGATTCAAGCGCAGCGCGCAATTGGGCAATGGAGACTTCGGTAACTTGCATCACGTTTTTTCGCCGCCTTCAAATGGGGGTATGGCGGCAGTCTACGTACAGATATTTCACAAAACCAGCGCCGCATAATCCGCATAGGCGCCGCGCATCACCTGCCACGTGGCCTCGTCAGCGGGAATCAGGTGTTCAATACGCAGGGAGGTGAGGGTGATGTCTTGGGGCATGCCAAACGTAGTGAACGTGGACAGAAAATTCAGTTCGCCCTGGCTTGAGCGCACACGGGTCAGCACCAGCGGTGGCAGGTGCGCGGGCAGGTCGGTGTTGGCGGGTGTCGGCAACCCCGCCAGCAGCGCCGCCAGTTCGGGGTTGCCCAGCGCTTCTCGGGTGGCGCGTTGCCAGGCCAGGATGCGGATCTCGTCGGCATTGATCAGATGATCGCCCAGGCCGCCAGGTTGCAGCAGCGTCGTCAGCAAGTTCACGCCCTCGGCCGCATCCTGACGAATACCCACCAACTCAAATAACACGCCGGTACTGGCATTCGCCGCCAGCACTTGCCACTGGCTGCCCAACAGAATGGCCGGGGCTGGATTGTTGGCGTGCAGTACATGGCTGACCGCTTCACGAATCGCCGCCATGGCGGGCGAGGCGAGTGGGGTGGCGGCATAGCGTGGGGCGTATCCGGCGGCGAGGAATATGCGGTTGCACTGCTCCAGCGGTGCCTCCAGCGCGGTCAACAGGTTGTGTAACGTTCCGGGACTCGGCTTGGCGCGTCCGGTTTCGATGCAACTGAGGTGGCGCTGGGAAATGCCGGTGATCAGGGCCAGGTCGAGTTGGCTCAACGTGGCGTGCCGGCGCAATTGGCGCAGTTGTTCGCCGGCAGTAACAGGGTTGTCCATGGCGGAATCATGACCTCCGAGGTCATTGCGAGGGGTCGAACCCTATCACTAACGTGGGCCTTTATCACTTCAAGGACGCGACCATGAAAAGACCTTATGTTGCCCTGGCTGGTTTGCTCGGGTTTTCACTGTACACCCTGGCGACGATGCTCACGGCTGATCAGTCGCTGCTGGCCTTTGGACGGGAGCTGCTGTCACGGCCGGACACCGCGCAAGTGGTGATCGACCTGTACCTGATGGCGGTGCTGGCATGTGTATGGATGTACCGGGATACGCAGCGGCGCGGTCGGTCGGTGGCGTCGGTGCTGCCCTATTTTTTGCTCACGGCGGTGTTTGTGTCGGTGGGGCCGTTGCTTTATCTGGTGGTGAACGGAGGCCGGGATGAATGAGCGTTTGCACCTCGATGCGCGGTGTGTGCTGACGGGGGCGGTGAGCGTGCTTGCGTTCGTCACGAGCACGCTCGTTGACGAGCTCTAACCGTAGGAACTGGCGCCGGTCCGGTCCACCAGACGAATACTGTCGCGCCCGCCGCGCTTGGTTTCATACAGCGCGGTATCCCCTTGCTCAATCAACGCCGCCAGGCTCGGCGGCGGTTGATCGAACAGGTTGGCGCCGATGCTCAGGGTCACTGGCGCCGGGGTGTTGAAGGTCTGCGAGGCGAGTTGGTGAAACTGGTCGCGCAGGCTGCTGCCCAGTTCGACGATCTGTTCGGTGGACGCCGGGTTGAGCAGGATCACGAATTCATCCCCGCCCAGGCGTGCCGCCAGCGCGCCCTGGGGCACCACGCCGCGGATCATTTCGCTCAAGGCGATCAGCAGGCGGTCGCCGGCGGTATGGCCGTGGAGGTCGTTGACCGATTTGAAGTTGTCGATGTCGATCAGCAACAGCGCTCCCGGTTGCGCCGGCGACACTTGGGCAAGCAGGCGCGGTGCGCGCAGGTCGAGGGCGCGGCGGTTGTAGAGGGCGGTCAGCGGGTCGCGGGCGGCGAGGCGGGCGATCTGTTGTTCGCGGCGGTAGCGTTCGGAGCCGGTCATCGACAGTGCAATCAGCATGATCGCCATGGCGCCTTCCACCAGGGAAATCTGAATGATCTCGCCTTTGAAGGCGGCCAGGTCGATCAAGGTGCCGGGGATCAGCACCGACAGCGCCTTGGCCACATAAAACCCACCATGAATCAGCAGCACATACCGCAACTGCACCGCGCCGATGCTCAAGGATTTGCCGTGGGGCCGTAGCAGGAAACTGGCGCGCAGCGTCGGCAATGCCACTAACAGTGACTGCACAGCCAGCATCGCTTTGGACCATAAAGGGTCGGCCGGCAACATCAGCATGCCCAGCCAGACCACCAGCATCAGCAGCCACAGTCGCGACAGGCGCGTTTGGGTGAACCGCGCCACGCCGAGCAAAAACAGGAAGTGCGCAGTCACCAGCAAGCCGTTGGCAAACCAGATGCCGATCATCAGGTAGCCATTGATGCGCAGCAGGGCGAGGGTTGAACCGATGCAGATGGTGGCGAAACCGGTGCTCCAGCACAGCAGCGAAGGTTCGCGCACGCTGCGCCATTCAACGGCCAGGTACAGGGCGGCAGCGGCTGCCAGGGCAACGGTGAGTGCCAAAATCGTAGGAGGGTCGAGCGTCATTTCTTGCCGGGTCTGCCTGGTGTGCGTTTAGAACCGGGATTGTAAGCGCACACGCAGGTTTTTCAGAGCGTTCATCGTGATGGCACACAGCCAGGCGATGATCGGCAGGTCAGGCGCCTTTGGTCGTGGGCAACAAGACCGTGAGGATGCCCACCAACGGCAGGAACGAGCACAGTTTGTACACGTACTCGATACCGTGGGTATCGGCGAGCAAACCGAGCAACGCCGCACCGATCCCGCTGAAGCCGAACATCAGGCCGAAGAAGACCCCGGCGATCATGCCCACGTTGCCGGGCACCAGTTCCTGGGCATACACCACGATGGCCGAGAAGGCCGACGCGATGATAAAGCCGATCACCACACTCAGCACCGCCGTCCAGAACAGGTCGACGTAGGGCAGGGCCAGGGTGAACGGCGCGGCGCCGAGGATGGAGAACCAGATGACTTTCTTGCGGCCGATCTTGTCGCCGATCGGGCCGCCCGCAAAGGTGCCGACGGCCACGGCGCCGAGGAACAGAAACAGGTACATCTGGGAGCTGGAAACCGACAGCTGGAATTTCTCGATCAGGTAGAACGTGAAGTAGCTGGTCAGGCTGGTCATGTACCAGTATTTGGAGAACACCAGCACGGCGAGCACCACCAGGGCAAAGGTCACGCGGCCTTTGGACAGGCCGTGGGTGGCTTTGCCGCCTTGCTTGAGCTTGAACAGGTTGAGGTGGTGGCGGTACCAGCGACTCAGGCCGTACAGCACAAGGATGGCGAACACCGCAAACAGCCCGAACCAGGCGATATGGCCCTGGCCGTAGGGAATGATGATCGCCGCCGCCAGCAACGGGCCCAAGGCGCTGCCGGTGTTGCCGCCGACCTGGAACGTCGACTGCGCCAGGCCGTAGCGCCCGCCGGAGGCCAGGCGCGCGACGCGGGAGGTTTCCGGGTGGAAGGTCGACGAGCCAACGCCGACCAAGCCGGCAGCGAGCAGAATCGCCGGGAAGCTGCCGACAAACGCCAGCATCAAAATGCCGATCAGGGTGCACACCATACCCGCCGGCAGCAGCCATGGTTTTGGGTGGCGGTCGGTGTGGTAGCCGATCCATGGCTGCAGCAGCGAGGCGGTCAGTTGGAAGGTCAGGGTGATCAGGCCCACTTGGGTAAACGACAGGCCGTAGTTGGCCTTGAGCATCG